>OJNJ01000183.1_pt1 | contig 32940 bp, 30 predicted proteins | sample 1597491 | NCBI WGS metagenome assembly OJNJ01 (sample SAMEA2452132, study PRJEB22498) | human gut metagenome | biome: human feces; feature: human gut; material: feces | place: Australia | collected 2012 | reverse complement strand
ATATTTCAAAACTTATGGCAGACAATTATATAGTCGCCAACCGAAGAAAAAGTGATATTACCGAATTTATCAGCCATAATAAACAGCAAAATCAGTATTACCAACACAGTCGAAACAGATTTTATCAGTTTGACTATATGCTCCTGTCCCTTGCTCTTTTTTCTTGCAGACGCTTTTCTTTCGCCGTCTTTCATAATGCACCTCGTGTTCAGTCGTAATTTACACGATTAAGATAAAGCCCTTCCGGTGCCGCCGTGGCTCCGGCTTGGTTTCTGTCTTTACTTTCTATTATTTGCGGAATACTGCCTGGTACTATTTTCCCGCGATTTATATCAAGAAGAGTTCCTACCATTATTCTCACCATATTATAGAGAAAGCCATCAGCCTCAAAAGTAACCTCAATGATTTCTTTATTTCTGATTACAGAAGCATTTTTAACAGTGCGTATTTTACCTTCAACGCTGCTTCCTGCGGCGCAAAAAGCTGAAAAGTCATGCGTACCGATAAAATCCTGAGCTTCACTATTCAGCATATCCGTATCAATATAATACGGATAATACAGCGCACGCTTAAACAAAAACGGATTTCTGTAATCACTGTTTAAAATCAAATATTTATATTCTTTTGATGTACAGTCATACCTGGCATGGAAAGAGTACGGTACTTCACCGCAGTTCTTAACGGATATACTCGATGGAAGTAATGCATTCAGCGCCTTTTTCAGTTTTTCCGGAGTGATATCCGAATCGGTTCTCATATTACAACAAAACATATTTGCGTGAACACCGCTGTCAGTTCTGCTGCAGCCTATGATGTTCTCTCTTTTACCGAGTATTTTTTCAATTGTGTTCTGTAATGTCTGCTGAATAGTAACAGCATTATCTTGTACCTGCCAACCGTGAAAGTCGGCTCCGTCAAACATCAATGTAATTAAAATATTTCTCATTGAGAAAAACATTCCTTTCGGAAGCTAAACTAAATCAGATAACGGCAGGGAGAAATTTATTTGCAACTATAATTCCGGCGGTAAGCAAAATAATAACGGCAACCGCCACATAATCTCTGCCCTCAAGACGCATAACCTTAAGTCTTGTTCTGCCCTCTCCGCCTCTGTAGCAACGGCACTCCATTGCAAACGCAAGTTCATATGCCCTTCTGAACGAATTTATAAATAAGGGTATGAATATGGGAACAAGTGCTTTTCCGCGCTTGATAATTCCGCCGCTCTCTATATCGGCACCTCTCGCCTTTTGAGCTGACATTATCTTATCAACTTCGTCAATAAGAGTAGGTATAAATCTTAAGGCTATCGTCATCATCATAGCTATTGAGTGAACGTTTATTTTAATAACCTTTAGCGGCGAAAACAGACGTTCCATAGCGTCGGTAAGCATAGTGGGAGACGTAGTGTAAGTAAGCATAGAGCTTGCTATAACAAGACATATAATTCGTACCGTAGTAAAAATAGCCATATAAAGCCCGCCGGTATATAACGAAAATTTACCGATTGTAAAAAGCACAGTTCCGTCTTTATTGTAGAAAATCTGTAAAAGCGACGTAATAGCAATAATAATAAATATCGGTTTTACACTTTTCCAAATCAGCTTCGGTGAAATCTTAGATAAAAGTATTACCACTATTAACGCTACTACAATGGAAGCAAGTGAAACAAAGTTTTTGCACAAAAAAACAATAACAATATATACGAAAGTTAAAACAAGTTTTATTCTCGGATCAAGCTTGTGGATAACTGAATTACCCGGAAAAAACTGTCCTATTGTTATATCCTTAATCACGATAAAACGCCCTCCTCTCGCAAAAGGCGCAACAGCTCAGCCTCGGCGTTTTTAATAGTATATATATCTGTACGGACAGCCATACCGTTATGTTTTAAGTTTAAAAATATTTGTGTTAACTGCGGAACATTAAGTCCTATATCCGCAAGGCGCTCAACCTTGGAGAATACCTCGTTTACAGTACCGAACATCTCAACCTCGGATTTATTCATAACGAGCACCTTATCAGCACTTTTCGCAACATCTTCCATACTGTGAGAAACAATAATAACTGTGCTTCCAGTAGTCTTACGATAGCTTGAAATCATTTCAGCTATCATATCGCGGCCGCGCTGATCGAGTCCCGCCGACGGCTCATCAAGAATCAAAATTTCGGGTTCCATAGCCATGACACCGGCTATGGCTACACGTCTTTTTTCTCCGCCGGACAAATCAAAAGGAGACTTATTTAACATATCCGGCTTTAATCCGACAAAATCAGCGGCTTTTTTCACACGATTATCAATTTCATCTTCAGACAATTCCATATTTTTAGGTCCAAAAGAGATATCTTTATATACGGTACTCTCGAATAATTGATATTCAGGATATTGGAAACACAGACCTACTTTAAATCTTGCCTGTCTACGTGTTATTTTTGATTCGTTTATATTTTTCCCGTCAAGCAAAACCTCACCAGAGGATGGCGTTAAAAGCCCGTTCAAATGCTGAACCAATGTACTTTTTCCCGAACCTGTGTGCCCTATTATGCCGACAAATTCGCCTTTTTCAATAGATATATTTACATTATTTATTGCAGTTACGCGAAAAGGCGTACCGTCCGAATAAACATATGAAAGGTTTTTTGTTTCTAAAATGGGCATTATTTTCTCCTAAGTAGTTTTAATATTTCATCAGAAAATTCATCAGCCGAAAGTATATCTTCAGGAAGAGGAGCTCCGCTCTCACGCAAGTCATTTGCAAGCTTCGCCGTCTCCGGAACGTCAAGACCGACTTTTTTGAGAAGCTCCGAATTATGAAAAACCTGTTTCGGTGTTCCGTCCAAAATTATTTTTGCATCATCCATTACAATAACACGGTTGGCTAAAACTGCTTCTTCCATAAAATGAGTTATAAACACAACGGTCATACCCATCTCTCTGTTAAGCTTTATGCAAGTATCCATTACTTCTTTTCTGCCGCGCGGATCAAGCATTGCGGTAGGCTCGTCCAAAACAATACACTCCGGCAGCATTGCTATTATTCCGGCTATGGCAACTCGTTGTTTTTGCCCGCCTGAAAGCTTATGCGGCTCATGGCCACGGTATTCATACATACCTACAGCTTTTAAAGCATTGTCAACACGTTTTCTTATTTCCTCCGGAGGCACTCCGAGGTTTTCGGGCCCGAACGCAACATCCTCCTCGACTATTGTGGCAACAATTTGGTTATCCGGGTTTTGAAAGACTACACCTACCGTACGCCTAATGTCATACGACAAATCCTCGTCTGCGGTATCCATTCCGTTAACGAGCACCTTGCCACTCTCCGGAATCAAAATCGAATTGGAAAGCTTGGCAAGTGTTGATTTACCGGACCCATTGTGGCCGAGAATTGCGATAAAATCGCCTTTTTTAAAATTTACACTAATATTATTTACAACAAGCGGCAGTTTTTCTTCGCCATCATCCGCCTCATATCGATAAGACACATTTTGAAATTCTATTATGTTATCGTTTTGCATCTTGACATCCTTAAACCGTTTTTTTATTTGTCCAAATAGCTGATGCTCCGCACGGAAGCACCATTCCTGTACTTTTTACAGGCAGCCCTATTTCATCACTTGATACGGTTCCGCCGAATTTTTTCGCTACAGCGGAGCCTAAAATATACTGCATAACAGACGGTGAAAGCCCCGTAGTGTATGAATTTATCAACATCAAAAGAGGATCGTCCGACAATACGTCTTTACACAAATCCACAAATCCGTATACTTCATTCTCAAGTTTCCAGACTTCTCCGCCGGGGCCTCTGCCGTATGACGGGGGATCCATTATGATAATGTCATATCGATTACCTCGACGTATTTCTCTCTTTACGAATTTAATACAATCGTCAACTATCCAGCGCACGGATTTATCCGCAACAGCACTTGAGGCAGCGTTTTCTTTTGCCCACTGCACCATTCCCTTGGAAGCATCAACGTGCACCACCGAAGCACCTGCCTTTAATGCAGCCACTGTGGCAGCGCCTGTATATGCAAAAAGATTAAGTACTTTTACTTCTCTGTTTTGGGCTTTAATAAGCTTACTTACCATATCCCAATTGACGGCTTGCTCAGGAAAAATACCCGTATGCTTAAAGCCCATGGTTTTCACATTAAACGTAAGGTCTTTGTAAGCAATTTTCCAACTTTGCGGAAGTGCTCCGTTAACCTGCCAATGACCGCCGCCGGTGTTTGACCTGTGATACACAGCGTCTGCCCTACTCCAAAGGTGCATATCCTTAGGCGTATTCCAAATAACCTGCGGATCGGGTCTTATCAGAATTTTATCGCCCCATCTTTCGAGTCTCTCGCCGGAGGAGCAATCTATAAGCTCGTAATCTTTCCAAGCGGATGAATAACGCATTAAACTAACCTTTCTCTTACAACATCGGCTATTGCTTCGCCGAGCGACTGTATTTTAGCCTTATCTTTGCCCTCAAGCATTACGCGCACAAGAGGTTCCGTACCGGAAACTCTGACAAGCACGCGCCCGTCATTACCAAGCTCATTTTCCGCACGCTTAATAGCATTCTTTATTTCCATATCGCTTGTGAAACGGACTCTGCCGTATTTTGACACCTTAACATTTATAAGAACCTGCGGGAATATTTCCATTTCTCCTGCAAGCTCCTTGAGAGTTTTGCCGGTGTTTTTAATTACTTTTAAAACCTGGAGTGCCGAAACCTGACCGTCTCCGGTTGTAGCGTAATCAAGGAAAATAACATGGCCCGACTGCTCGCCGCCTATTGAATATCCGTTTTCGAGCATATTTTCAAGCACATATCTGTCGCCGACTTTAGTCTTTTCACAATACATACCGTTATCATCGCAAAATTTGAAAAAGCCCATATTACTCATCACGGTCACAACCGCAGTATCTTTTTTGAGAGTACCGACGGACTTCATATATTTGGCGCAGAGCGCAATAACCTGATCGCCGTCAACAACATTACCTTCGTTGTCAACAGCCAACATTCTGTCAGCGTCGCCGTCAAATGCAAAACCGAGATCACAGTGATTATCGATTACACATTTTCTCAATCCGTCCATATGCGTCGAACCGCAATCGGCATTTATGTTTACACCGTTGGGCTCGGCGTTTATAATTATGCAATCCGCTCCGAGGGATTCAAATACACGTTTTGCGGAAACGCTTGAAGAACCATTTGCGCAGTCTATGGCTATTTTAAGGTTTTCACATCTTACGTCAATAGTAGACAGTACATGTTTAATATAGTCATCTGCCGCCGTATCGGAGCGTGTTATTCTTCCGACATCTCCGCCAATCATAACAGGCGGAACCTTTGCGTCATCAAGGATAATACTCTCTATTTCATTTTCAAGTTCATCCGGCAATTTATAACCCGTGGACTGGAAAATTTTTATACCGTTATATTCGCATGGGTTATGCGATGCGGAAATCATAACACCCGCATCGTACCCGTATTCCTTAACCAAAAAAGCAACAGCCGGAGTCGGCACAACACCTAAAAGAAGTACGTCCGCACCGACAGAGCAAAGACCTGCCGCTATTGAAGCCTCGAGCATCTCCGAAGAAGCCCTTGTATCCATACCTATCATAACTTTAGGCCTGTGAGAAAGATTTTCCGTAAGCACCATTGCTGCGGCTCTTCCTATCTGCATTGATAATTCACATGTAAGTTCACTGTTCGCAACGCCTCTTGCGCCGTCAGTTCCGAATAATCTGCCCATTTTACATTCTCCTATCCGTATAATTAAATGTCGAGTTTTTGCTGACCGTTCATCGGCAGCTTTAAATGCTCATAAGCTTTTACCGTAACAACCCTGCCGCGCGGGGTCTTTGAAAGAAATCCTATCTGCATAAGGTAAGGCTCGTATACATCTTCGATGGTTACCGCTTCTTCGCCTATGGTTGCTGCGATTGTTTCAAGACCTACAGGTCCGCCGTTATAGTTTTTTATCATTGAAGTCAAAAGAAGTCGGTCGATAAGGTCAAGACCCAATTCGTCTATTTCCATTCTGCCGAGTGCTATTTTAGCAGTATCGCCTGTTATAACTCCGTTACCCATAACTTCCGCAAAGTCTCTGGCGCGTTTTAAAAGACGGTTGGCAATACGCGGAGTGCCTCTTGATCTTGACGCTATTTCTCTTGCTCCGTCCTCGTCTATGGGTATTTCAAGTATTCCCGCACTTCTCTTTACTATAAGAGACAACTGTTCGGGCGTGTACATTTCAAGTCTCAATATTACTCCGAATCTGTCGCGCAAAGGAGCGGTAAGCTGCCCTGCACGTGTTGTGGCACCGACTAATGTAAATCTCGGCAAATCAAGTCTTATTGAGCGCGCCGAAGGTCCTTTGCCGATAATAATATCAAGCGCATGATCTTCCATTGCGGGATAGAGCACTTCCTCTACGCTCTTTGAGAGACGGTGTATTTCGTCAATAAATAAAACGTCTCCGTCGCCGAGGTTTGTAAGAAGAGCCGCAAGGTCGCCCGGTTTTTCTATTGCCGGACCGGATGTCACTCTTATTTGTACACCCATCTCGTTGGCAATTATACCTGCAAGCGTTGTTTTACCGAGCCCGGGAGGTCCGTAAAGCAATACATGATCGAGCACGTCGCCTCGAGTTTTTGCTGCTTCAATATATATTTTCAGATTTTCTTTTGCTTTTTCCTGACCGATATACTCGTTAAGAGTGTGCGGACGAAGCGATAATTCAATATCCTTATCGGTTTCCTCAAGGTCCGGAGATATTATTCTGTTTTCGTTATCAAAATCCATTTATTATACCTGCCTTGAGAGAATTTTTAACGCCTGTTTTATTATTTCCTCTACCGATAAATTTTCATCGATTTTCGCAACGGCAACCGACGCTTCGCTTTGTGTATAGCCTAACATAGTAAGAGCACTCACCGCTTCGGCTTGATTGCCGGAGGAGCTTGCGGAATTCACCGCGGACACATCAATTGTATTCACCGATAAATCAAGACCTTTAGCAAGCTTATCTTTAAGCTCAAGTACAATTCTCTGTGCAATTTTGGGCCCTACCCCCTGCGCTCTTGTAATTGCCTTATTGTCACCTGAAGCTATACAAATTACAAGCTTTTCCGGTGTAAGCTCTGAGAGTATGGCAATTCCGGCTTTAGGTCCCACACCGGAAACCGAAATCAACGCTTTAAAGCACTCGAGCTCCTGCTCTGTCGAAAATCCATATAAATCAAGCGCATCTTCCTTTACGCTCAAATATGTATAAAGAGTAGCCTTGGCGCCCTTTTCACCGATTTGTTTTAAAGTATTAAGACTTGTAAAGCACCTAAAAGCTACTCCGTTGCAATCCAATGCAACACTTACCGAATCGACATAGCATATAGTGCCTGTGATAGAATAGAACATTATCTTATCCCCATACTGTTAAGTTTACCCATAAGCGAGCCGCTCGCGTGAGCGTGGCAAATAGCCATTGCGAGAGCGTCGGCTGTATCATCCGGTTTCGGTATTTTAGCAAGCTTCAAAATAATACGAGTCATTTCCTGAACCTGTTTTTTCTCCGCTCTGCCGTAACCGACAACACTCTGTTTAACCTGAAGCGGCGTATATTCAAATATGGGTATATTATTTTTTTTTGCCGCAAGAACAGTTACCCCTCTTGCCTGAGCAACGTCGATAACCGTCTTGGCATTTGTGTTATAAAAGAGCTTTTCTATTGACATAGCCTCTGGATGGAACTTTCCCATAAGAAGATTTAAGTCATCGTAAATCAGCTCAAGTCGTCTTTCGAAAGGCGTGCCGGCGTTTGTTGTTATCGCACCGTAATCAACAACCGAAAAGCGATTTGATTTGAATTCAATTACGCCGTAACCGACAATCGCATAACCCGGATCAATACCCAATATAATCATAACAGCCCTATTTCACCTAATAAAAATATTTTAAAAATTTTACCATACTTCAGCTGAAATATCAAGGAAAATACCTATAAATAAAAACATTCTGCCTTTGAAGCAAGTCAAAGGCAGAATGCAACAGTAATTTTTCTTAATCAGCAATATTTATCAAGCTCTGTTTCACATTTTTCATATTTTTTAACAGGCTTTTCTTTATAAACCTTCCCTCTCGCCACTACCATATAAGGAACCGCCATATTTTTGAAATCGTCGAGAGGATTTTTGTCTACTACTAAAATATCGGCGGATTTCCCTATCTCAATGCTGCCGGTTATCGCATCAAGCCCGGCTATCTCGGCATTACCGAGCGTAGCGGTATAAAGCGCAAATTCGGGAGTAACGCCGACATATTTGGTGAAATATTTAAGCTCACGCCACATATTGTAATGTGTTGTGTAAGGGCATCCCGTATCGGTTCCCAGCCCTACCTTAACTCCGTTTTCCAATGCAGCTTTTGTACCGGCTACCATATTATTGAACACAACATTTGAATTATACTGAACAACGTCGGTAATGCCCAATATTTCGCGCGGGAATTTTGCCATCGGCAGTGCCGGAGACAACGTGCAAACCAATGATGCATTTTTTTCTTTGAACGCATCAATTTCATGCGAAGTTAAAACAGAACCGTGTTCAATGGTATCTACACCGTTTCGAACGGCGGCTCTTACTCCGTCGGGGCTTTGCACATGAGCCGCAACGGGCAGATTATGTTTATGTGCGGCGTCACAGCAAGCCTTTATCATATCGGGCTTCATCATAAGTATGCCGGGCTCACCCTTAACCTTGGCATCCATAACGCCTCCGGTTATCATTAACTTTATCAAATCAACATTGTGAGATGCAAGGTCTTCAACCATCGCTACGGCTTCTTCAACCGAAGTAGCAACTCTTGATACCGAACCTGCCATATGACCGTTCGGTACACAGATTGCATAATCAGCAGCAAGTATGCGCGGTCCATCCATCCCCTCTTCAATTTTATCTCTCAGACGAGTATCAAGATCTCCGAGACCTCCGACAGCCCTTACGGTAGTTACACCGGAGAGCAAATCCTGCATAGCATATGCGTGGCACATTTTCAGCACAACAGATTTTATCAATTCGTTTGAAAGAGCAAATTTTGCAAGTTTTTCAGCCTTCAGCGGCTTATTTCTCGGCTTTCCGCCCGCAGGTAAGTGAACGTGAAGATTGATAAGACCCGGCATAACATATTTACCGTTAAGGTCATAGCAAACATCGCCTTTTTTCGCATTAACCTTGCCGATTTCCGTAATCTTTCCGTTTTCAAACGCAACATCCATATCGTTTTGAATCAGCATATCTTTTGTACCGTCAAGTAAAGTACAATTTTTTAAAACAGTGCGCATACTTTAACTCCCATCTTAAAAAACAGCTGAATACACAAGACGAAAATCCCACGTATTCAGCTGTTTAATCACTTCGTATCCTTTTTGCCGTTGCGCTTTTCACGCTCTCTTACGACATATCTTGTGGGCGTTCCCTCAAGCCCGAAGACCTCACGTATTTGGTTGTCAATATATCTTTGATAACTGTAATGGAACAGGTCTTTGCTGTTGACAAAGCATACAAATGTAGGCGGTCTTGTGGAGGCCTGCGTCATATAATATATTTTCAGTCTTCTGCCTTTATCCGTAGGCGGCTGAACTCGGGTAGTTGCGGCGGACAAAACATCGTTCAGTTTACCGGTGGAAATACGCATTGCATTCTGCGTATCAACAAACTTGATAAGCTCAAAAAGCCTGTCAAGTCGCTGACCTGTTTTAGCGGAGATGAATATAATCGGCGCATAGCTCATAAATGAAAAGTCATTCATAAGCTTTTTGCGTTGAACGTCCATTGTAGTACCGGTTTTCTCTACGGCGTCCCATTTATTGACGGCAATAATTGCCGCCTTTCCTCTTTCGTGGGCAATACCTGCAATCTTTGAATCCTGTTCGGTAAAGCCCTCATTCGCGTCAATCATAATTACACAGACGTCAGCTCTTTCGACAGCCATTCTGGCTCTGATTACAGAATATTTTTCGATTTGATCCTCTACCTTGCTTTTGCGTCTCAGACCTGCGGTGTCAATAAACACAAAATCTCCGTGAGAATTGTGTATAACCGTATCGGTAGCATCGCGAGTAGTGCCTGCAATATCGGATACAATTGCTCGCTCTTCACCCGAAATTTTGTTTATAAGCGAGGATTTGCCGACATTTGGCTTACCAATAACCGCAACTTTAACAATATCTTCATCCGTGTCGTCAAAGCTGCCCTCAGGGATATTTTTGATGACCTCATCAAGAAGGTCATCTGACGTATCTGCGTCCTCAGGGAACAAGTGAGTAACTTCGTCAAGCAAATCACCTACACCCAAACCGTGAGTTGATGAAATAGCAATCGGATCGCCAAGTCCCAAATTATAAAATTCATAAAATTCCGGCGGAAGAGCACCTATATTATCAACCTTATTTACGCAGAGAATTATCGGCTTACCGCTCTTTTGCAGCATTGAAGCAACTTCGCTGTCAGCGGCTACAACGCCGGAGCGTATATCGGTTACGAATATTATTACATCTGCACTCGTTATGGCGAGCTCTGCCTGTCTTCTCATCTGAGAAAGTATAACGTCATCGGAAAACGGTTCTATACCGCCGGTGTCAACAAGAAGCATATTGTGTCCGAGCCATTCGCAATTTCCGTATATGCGGTCACGCGTTACGCCCGGTGTATTGTCGACGATTGAAAGACGTTTTCCGATAAGCTTATTAAAGAGTGTACTTTTGCCTACGTTAGGTCTGCCCACAATTGCAACAACCGGTCTTGCCATTCTATTTCACTCCCAATATATTATAAAGTAAATCCTGCCCGTTATTTTTTACGGGAATAATTTTAACATTCAGTGCTTTTTCCGCTTCTTTCAGCGTTATATCGTCAAGAAACTTATTGTTCTCTGTTGAATGAGACGTATAATCTATAGTCATAACAATAGGAATCAGTAAAAGTTCGCCTCGTATTTTACCCCTCATCTGTTCAATAAGGTCAGTTCCCGTAAGAAGCCCAGCAACCGTAATATTTTCTCCGAAAAAATTATTGATTATTTTTTCGGTCTGTACATCAATACCGTACTTTTCATGCGCCGCGTCGCAAAGCTCTTTTATAAGTGGATAAGCCGCAACACCGGTTATAACGGTAACGCTTTTATGCGTCGGTGCCTTTTCACAGACAGATAATTCGTAAAAGAACTCGTCACGAAGCGATGTCCAAAGGCCAACGCCGTTGTCAATCTGCGGATAGTCATCGTAATACTCCTCGGATGGCATCGGGCGTTCCGCTTTTAAGAAGAACTCGTCCGACGGGTAACAAACACGTACTCCGTACTGCTTCTTAAATTTTTCCGAATACTCCTCGATGATGTCAATGACCTCTCCCGCAGTCTTTTTTGTATACGGCTGCATCGGGAAAAGCCCATCTCTGTATTTTGTAAGGCCTACCGGCACACAGGCTATGCTTTGAACCGCAGGCATATATTTTGACAATTCTTCAATACTGTAACGAAGTTCGTCTCCGTCGTTTATACCCGGGCACAAAACAAGTTGAGCATTCATTTTTATTCCCGCATCGGACAATCGTTTAATAATCGATAAACACTTGCCCGCGTTTTTGTTTTTCATCATCTTTACGCGAAGCTCAGGATTCATGGTGTGAACCGAAATGTTTATCGGGCTTATATGCATACGTATGATACGGTCAACCTCATGCTCAGTAATGTTTGTAAGTGTTACGTAATTGCCAAACAAAAACGATAATCTGCTGTCATCATCCTTAAAATAAAGACTTTCGCGCATTCCTTTCGGCAGCTGGTCTATAAAGCAAAAGATACAGCCGTTTTTACAGTGATGCTGCTGGTCCATCAGATAAGTGCGGAACTTCAGACCCGTATCGTCGTTTTTAAACGGAATATCTATAAGCTTACCGGAGGCGGTTCTGAAATTCAAAACCACGGGCGGGAAACTCAAATAGAAATCGTAGTCAAGGATATCGGTAACTTCCTTGCCGTCTACGGACAAAAGCTCGTCGCCGCTTTTAATACCGTGAAACCAGCATTTTGAAAACGGCTTAACACTGCTTATTTTAACCGACAACAAAGTCACCTCCCATTTTTAAAGACGACAAAAAGGCGGGGAAGAAAACCTTCTCCACCTTTTAACACTCAAACAAAGGTATAAGATAAATTATGCTTCTTCCTTTTTAGAGAGGACCTGTCTGCCGTTATACATACCACATGCCGGGCAAACTCTGTGAGCTCTCTTATATTCGCCGCAGTTAGGGCACTTCTGAAGCTCGGGAGCCTCCATTTTCCAAACGTTTGAACGTCTCTTATCTCTTCTTGCTGATGAAACTCTTCTCTTCGGTACTGCCATTTTTAGCTCTCCTTATGTTAAAATAAATAATTTATTCATCTATCAGCAGATCTGCCAGTGCCTGAAGCCTTGGGTCAATCGGCTTTTTGCACGAACAGCTGCCGAGATTAAGATTTTTACCGCAATACTGACACAAGCCCTTGCAATCGTCACGGCACAAAATCTTAGCCGGCAAGGCTAAAATCATATCTTCTCGAACAAGCGAATCAAGGTCAAGCTTCATATCCTCGACCAAAATAAACTCATCATTATCTTCATCATTAAGATGAGAAATAAGGATGTGCTCAATCGGGACCTCAGTTTTCCTTTCAACCGGAGCACCGCATCTGTCGCAATTTGTTTTCAGAACATACTTTGCAACAGCTTCAACGGAGACAATATCCGTATTGTTAACGACTTCGCCTTCTACCGAAACATTATCGGTAAAATCAATTCCGTCGGGAACAAAGCTGTAAGAAAACTTTTTTGAGCTGCCTACATTATTAAAAATCGGCTCTAATTCGATAAACATAACATACCTCGTCAAACTTACGCAAAGGATATTATATATTTAAAGGCGCATTTTGTCAATAAAAATTTATATTTAGCCTTTAAACGGCGTCAATCTTCGCCTTCTATCAGGATATCCCCGTCCTGAGACGAAACAGCGGTTTCCGTAAGGCTGTCGTAAATCGTTGTTAGTTGCTGTTTAACCGACAAATCCGGATTATAATATTTCCCGTCAACACAAATAAATGCATCGGAAAATAAATAACTGTGACCGTCATAAGTAACCGTTATATCCGTATCTCCGGAAGTATAATCTGTTTTTTCGTGTGACGCCGCCGAATATGAGCAAGCTTCAACGATGCCTTTAATCTTAGCAGAATCGTCATTGTTGCTCACATTTTTATATTCGTTATTGCCCTTACCTATCACCAACGATACCGACGGCGTGTTTTCGGCTTCACTTCCGTCATCAGTAACATTTAAAGAAACTTTAAGCTTGTCTGATATATCGGAAGCGTTTACCTGCACCAAGAAAAGCCTCAAGCTCTTTTCTGCATTTCCGCCGCTGCGTAATTCGGCATTTATGATTCCGCCGGTTTTACCGACCGAAAATCCGTCAATGATCATCTCCGAATCGGTAGCAAAGTTTTTTCTTACAATTATAAGACTTTTATTTTCAAAAAAGCTTGTATTGTAAACCGATAGTTTTTGAGAGACAGTTGCGGTACCGTCACCCTGAACGCCCTTTTCGGTGTCAACGGTAGAGGCAAGCTTTGTTTTATACTTATTGAGGTCGTCCACAGAGCTTACAACCGTTATATCGTCGGAGGTTTCATACATAACGCTGTCGGTACATTTCACACAGGAATAAGTAAACACTATATCTCTTTCGGAACTGCCCGCTTCGGACACGGAATTGTCTTTTTTCGGCGTACAACCGAAAAATGCCGTAAGCATAATAATTATTAAAAACAGAGATAAAACTTTTTTCATAAATAATACCGCAAAATATATGCCGCTGTGTTTTCGGCACAGCGGCAAGGAATTTCAGACTGTTGTCAATTTACCTTTTCGCAATACTCGAATATTCTTTCGGGAAGATTTTCAAGATCGGTTGAAACGGTAAATGTAAACGCTGTATCGGTAATCTTAGAAAGCTCATCAACCTTCTTAAGAAAGTCTGCAAAAGCTTCATAATCTCTGCCGCCTATTCTAAAGGTAGCGTCAACAAAGACGTCTGTAATATCATGGTCACCGGCGCAAAGACCGCTAAGGAAACCATAAAGCGAGTCAAACCCGGAAACAGAAAAACTGTCAGCTGCGACAAGTCTTGCACGATAGTTTACATCGTATGTAAGTTTAGTCTCTTTTTCGACACAGATAACATTGCCGTTTGACTTTTCAACGGCTGCATTAACTCTGTCAACCAAAAGTTTTGTTTTTCCTGAGCCCTTGTGGCCAATTATAAGAGATACCATAGAATCTCCTCCTGTTTATTAATATCCGCCCTTGCGGGATTTAACTGAATTTATTTGCCGAGGCGAGCCTCAAGCTCTGCTTTTTGATCTTCATAGCCCGGTTTACCGAGAAGAGCAAACATATTTTTCTTGTAGCTTTCTACACCCGGCTGATTAAACGGATTCACACCGAGAGTATACCCTGATACGGCACAAGCCTTTTCAAGGAAGTAAACAAGGTAACCGAAGTTATACTCATCCATTTTGGGAAGCTCCAAAATGATATTCGGAACGCCTCCGTCAACGTGAGCCAACACAGTCCCTTCAAACGCTTTACGGTTTACATAACTCATGGTTTTGCCTGCAAGGAAATTAAGTCCGTCAGAATTTGATTTTTCCTCTTTAATTGTTACTTCGTGCTTTGGTTCGTCAAATACAACCGCAGTCTCAAACATAAGTCTGGTACCGTCCTGTATAAATTGGCCCATTGAATGAAGGTCGGTGGAAAATACCGCAGACGCCGGGAATATTCCCTTATGGTCCTTACCTTCGCTTTCTCCGAAGAGCTGCTTGAACCACTCGTTCATCATTGTATAATCAGGCTCGTATGAGACCATCATTTCAACCGACTTGCCTTTTCTGTAAAGAATGTTGCGTAATGCAGCATACTTATAGCAGTCGTTTTTATCTAAATCTTCGTCACAGTAAGCTTTTCTCGCATCCGCTGCGCCCTGCATCATCTTATCAATGTCACAGCCGGAAACCGCTATCGGGAGAAGACCCACCGCTGTAAGAACCGAATATCTGCCTCCGACATCATCGGGAACAACAAAGGTCTCATATCCGACTTTATTCGAAAGCTCCTTTAATGTTCCTTTGCATTTATCGGTAGTTACATAAATTCGCTTTGCAGCCTCTTCTTCGCCGTACTTGCTCTCAAGCAGCTCTCTGAAAATTCTAAATGCAACGGCCGGCTCGGTAGTTGTACCCGATTTGGATATAACATTAATAGAAAAGTCCTTATTCTCGCAAAGAGAAACAATATCGGAAAGAGCCGAAGAGCTTATACTGTTTCCGGTGAAGAATATCAGCGGCGTATCTTTGCATACCAAATTGTAATTCTGTGATTTACAAAATTCAACAGCCGCTCTTGCGCCGAGATAACTTCCTCCTATACCTATAACAATAAGAACCTGCGAGTCCGAACGTATTTTTTCGGCTGCTTTTTTTATTCTTTCAAATTCCTCTTTATCATAATTCTCCGGAAGATCCACCCATCCGAGGAAATCATTTCCCGCACCTGATTTTTCAGTGAGAGTCTTGTGAGCTTTTTTGATTTCGGGTGCGATGCTCTCAAGATCGGATTTAGACACAAAATCTTCAGTGTATTTTGCGTTCAGTTTAATAGACATTGCTGATTGTTACCCCTTTTAATGTTTCAACATCTTGTATAATTTGCTTTTATTTTACCCTAATCCCGGCAATATTTCAATATCATTTTGTTAATTTTCTAAAAATAAAAGTGTTTTTATAAGATATTAAACAATTCGGTCTTAAAAGGACTTTTAACAAGGATTATTCAAAGCGGAAAACAATCTTAAAACAACATCTCTCAATGACAGCTTTTCAACTCTTATCGGGCTTGTAAGCGGTATTTCACATTGTTTTTCTCCATCAAGCGACAGCACAACAGCACCGAGTTTTTGCCCTTTTTCAACAGGCGCGGAAACATCTTCCGAAAGAACAACTTCGTTGCTTAGCTTACTCATATCTTCTTTTTTCAGCACCACGGTCATTTCCTTTGACAAAAACGGCGTAATATAATCCTCGGTTCCCCCCAGTACTCTGACACTCGTAATTTTGTCGCAATCTACTGATACAGTCACTTTGGAGTAATTGGCAAAGCCCCAATCAAGCATTGCTCTTGCGGCGGAAAAGCGATCTTTGCTGTTATCACTTCCGAGGACTACCGCTATCAGCGACATTCCGTCGCGTTCCGCCGTCGCCGACACACAGCATCCGGCTTTATCTGTTGTTCCGGTTTTAAGACCTGTTGCACCGTTATAGAAGCGAATGAGCTTATTAGTGTTGACAAGCTGCGTTTTACCGCCGCGAAGAGTGTCCATCCATATTGTCGTATAATTCGTTATCATTTTGTGCTTTAACAATTCCCGTGACATCAAAGCTATATCATAACAGCTTGTGTAATGCTGTGTTACCGTGTCATCCAAGCCGGTGCAATTTTCAAAATTTGTGTCGTTCATTCCGAGCTCTTTTGCTCTTTCGTTCATCATTCGCACAAAAGCGGATGTACTTCCGCCGACGTATTCCGAAAGTGCCGTGCAGGCATCGTTGGCACTGTATACCGCCGTCGCCTTTAACAAGTCGTCAACGGTCATAACCTCGTTCTCTTTAAGCCAAATTTGCGAGCCGCCCATTTTGGAGGCCTCTGTGCTCACGGTGACCTCATCCGTAAGTGATATTTTTCCATCATCAATCGCCTCTGCCACTAACAGCAGAGACATAATTTTAGTAACGGACGCCGGAGGCAGTTTTTCGTGCGGATCAGAAGCCATTAAAACCTTACCGGTCTCAGCCTCCATTAGTAAAGCGGCCTTGGCATTTATTTCAACCTGCATAGGCGGAAAATCTTCGGCAGACGTATTTGCCGCAAACGCGCCTACCGAAAAAATCAAAATAAAAATTACGGTTGCCGTCATTATAGATACTGCCCTTTTCATAGTTTACACCATACCCCTTTCAAGCGGTTACTTACCCATAGTAAAAAATTCCTTGCTTATATTTCGCCGCACGATGTTTTTCGGAAAATTTAATTTATTTCCCCGAAAAACATTCAATAATAAATATGAAAGCGGAATTGAAATAATTATATTTTATGTTACAATATCTGTAAACTGTTTTCGGAGGGCACAAATGAATTACGAAGATACGGTAAAGAGAGCCGAAAAGCTTAGAAAAGATTTAAATTATTACAGCTATCGCTACTATGTTGACAATGAAAATGACATTGACGACTATGAATACGATATGATGATGCGCGAATTAAAAGCGATAGAGGAAGAATATCCGGAGCTTATAACACCGGACTCCCCCACACGCAGAGTCGGCGGCGAAGCGACAAATATGTTTGAAAGCGTAGCCCATACCGTAAAAATGGAAAGCCTGCAGGATGCCTTTTCTTTTGACGAAATAAGAGATTTTGACAGAAGAGTTAAAGACGCTGTAACAAACGCAACCTATGTTGTTGAACCTAAAATCGACGGGCTGTCTGTTTCTCTCGAATACCGCGACGGTGTATTTGTTCGTGGGTCTACAAGGGGCGACGGCTCTGTGGGCGAAGATATAACCGCCAACCTCAGAACTGTACGTGCAATACCGCTTCGTCTGAAAACAGATTTGCCGTTTATAGAAGTGCGCGGCGAAGTGTATATGCCTCACAGCGTTTTTCACAAATTAGTTGAAGAACAGGAATTAAATGAAGAAAAGCCTTTTAAAAATCCGCGCAATGCCGCAGCGGGAAGCCTGAGACAAAAAAACCCGAAAATTACAGCAAAAAGAAAGCTTGACATTTTTGTCTTTAATGTGCAGCAAATAGACGGTCACTCATTAAGCAACCACAAGCAGTCTCTTGATTATCTCAAAGAGCTTGGATTCAAAACGATTCCGTTCTATACCGAATTTAAAAATATTGACGGTGCAATAGATGAACTGAAACGCATAGCAGATGTTCGTTACACTCTCCCCTTTGACATCGACGGAGCGGTTATAAAGGTAAACGACTTTGAGAAACGGAGAATTCTCGGCAGCACAGCTAAATTTCCGAAGTGGGCCATTGCTTTTAAGTATCCGCCTGAAGAAAAAGAGACAAAGCTATTAAGCATTGAGGTAAATGTAGGCAGAACCGGCGTTCTGACTCCGACAGCGGTATTTTCACCTGTGCTTATAGCAGGATCAACCGTAAGCAGAGCGACACTTCACAATGAAGATTTCATCAAGGAAAAAGGCATTTGCATAGGCGATACAATAATTATACGCAAAGCCGGAGACGTCATACCGGAGGTCGTATCGGTAAAAGAGCATATTCCCGACGCAGTTCCGTACAGAATGCCGGAAATATGTCCGTCGTGCGGAGCAAAAGCCGTCAGAGAAGACGGCGAAGCTGCGATACGTTGCAATAACCCCGACTGTCCGGCACAGCTTCTGCGTATGCTCATTCATTTTTGTTCTCGCGACGCTATGGATATAGAAGGCCTCGGTGACGCTTTACTTAATAAGCTTGTAGAGCAAAATATGATAAAAACCGCCGCAGATATCTATTCGCTTGACTTCGGCAAAATTGCGGAAATGGATAAAATGGGCAAAAAAAGCGCCGAAAATTTAAAGAAGGCCATTGAGAAATCAAAGGAAAACGATTTGAGCAAGCTGGTATTTGCACTCGGTATACGTCATGTCGGTGCAAAAGCCGCCAAGCTTTTATCCGATAATTTCAGAGATATAGACAGCATAATGAATTCGTCGGCAGAAGATATTTCAAAGATAGACGGCTTCGGCCTTGTAATGGCTCAATCCGTGGTTGATTTTATGTCTATGCCTCAATCACAAAAGCTTATTGCAGACCTTAAAGCTGCCGGGGTTAATATGAAAGCCGAGGATACTCATATTGACAACAGATTTTCGGGTAAAACATTTGTCCTTACCGGCACACTTACAAAATACACAAGAAGCGAAGCGAGCCGGATAATAGAAAACTACGGCGGCAAAGCCTCCTCTTCGGTATCTAAAAAAACAGATTATGTTTTAGCCGGAGAAGCAGCAGGCAGTAAGCTTGCAAAAGCAACTGAACTTGGAATTAAGATCATAAATGAAGATGAATTTGCGGAAATGATACAATGATATTTCTATTTATTCAAGCTTAATAAACAACATAAAAGAGCGCACAGATTTTTTAATAAAATCTGCGCGCTCTTTTCAAATGGATTTATGCGTTACTGTCGGAGTTTGGAATTGCGCCGAAATTTGAGTTGTCATTCAAAACCGCACCGTCTGTCTGTTGTTTGATATCCTCAGGCAACATTGATCCCGAAATGCACATGGCATATGCTGTTTTTTCATTTTCTTCTCCGACAATCTCAAAGGTCACTAAATAATCATCCTGAATACTAACTATATGACGCATTACCGAAACAGAATAGAGCTTGTCTATCACATTTTTATCTGTCGATTTATATTGATATTCGCCGCCCGGATATACAGACTGACCTAGTGCCTCTTTGCCCATTGATAATCTCGATACATATCTTGTGTAGTTGTTACTGTTATAAAGATCGGATATTTTAGAAACATACACAGCTTTAATATTATTTTTTGTGTTGAGTGCAGCATCCAAGAAGCCGAGTTCTTTTAAATATGCAACGGTTTCTTTCATATCGGGAGTGATATATATAACAGGTGCGGATTGTGAAGGAGTATCAAACTGCGCTACTCCGGTGGCATAGGCAAGGCTGCCTGAATAATAATCGCTTGACATATAGGAATCCTGTGCTTCGAAGGAATTCGGTACTGCGGTAAAAGCCAACGCTCCGTATGTCTCGGTAGGATTATAGAGCTTTGCAGGAGACAAGGTTGATATATCATTATAAATATGAGCCAGAAGGTTTTTCCTTTCCTCGGATGAAATTTCGAGCTCGGTACCAAACGCAGACTTGTTATAAAACGTAATTGTACTGCTGTCGTCCTGTAGTGCCCTTTTATAGGTATTAAAGTTGTATTGAGAGGTATATTCAAGATCGCGCTTTTCCACGGCATCTTTATAAGCCTTTATGTCATCCTTTGAATATTGAGCTTCGGTTTTGTATTTACCGAAAAAGGCATCATAAAGACGGGCAGTACGATAATCGGATTTGTCAAGGTCTAAAAGCATATTATAGATATCCTGATTCACTCCGTAATATGCGCGCTTAACCTGCTTTCCGTCATTTAGCGTATACACAATTTTGATGTACATAGGATGAATATCGCTGTTGTAGGTATCCGCAACCGTTAGCAAGCCGCATTTTGCGAGCGCATTATGAATATCCAGTATTTTTTGTTTATCGGCAGCTGATTCAAATTCGCCGCTCGGATAAAAGCATCCGCTAAAGCTGAAATTGTTAAGTCCGTAATAGCTGCTGTCGGACTCTGCATCATCAGAGTAGCTTGTGTACCCCGATGTTATTTTTATATTGCTTATTTTTTCAATTTTCGGTGTTTTGCTCGCTGCTCCGAAATATCCGGTAGCAAAGAATGCAAATATCAACAGAGCCGCTGCAAGATGTATCGGAAGCTTATATAGACCTTTGGCAAAAAGCTTTAGGTTTCTTATAAATATAATATCCAACACAAAATATACAACTGCAAATATCAAGCAAGAGATTGCAAGCGACGGCCATTTGCCGATATATGTCGACGAAAAGCTGTATGCCAATACAAATCCGTAAAATCCGATTGTAAAGGTGCACAGGAAATTAAGCACATTGTTTTTGCCGATAAAGCCGCCTATTTCCGCTTTACGTTTTTTGTAAACAATCATAGCGCAGAAAAACAATACAACCGTTATTCCCAACCATAATAATATGCTTCTGAAATCCGGAGTGGTCCAATCAACTAATTTTCCTGTTTCGTATCCGGCTATCTTTCCTTTTGCATTGGCATACATATTTTGATATAAGCCTTTGGATAGATAGGTAAACGGTGTACACCACGGAAGCTTATTAAATATTGATTCTTCGCTGCCCGAATATCCCGACAGCGAAAAAACCACACCAAACGGCGTTCCCGGCACAAGTCTTATGATAAAAGACTGAACGCAATAAAGAATAATTGCGGGCATAGACACTATAATACCGGAAAATACCACGCCCTCAAAAACAGTTCCGACTGCGCTGAAAACCATCGCCGTAAGCGAATATGAAAGGGCTGACAAAGAAAATAAACCAAAGAAATAAAAAAGTGCGGAAAACAAGAGTTTAGAGGACATTCCGAGCTTTACGGTATTCATTATTACATCTGCCAATATCGGCAAAAAAATCGCAACCGCCATAAGCGTAAGTCCGGAAAGATACTTGGCTGTAAAAAGATGTGTCCGCTTTATGCCGAGACTGTAATAAACATTCATAGTCTTCTTTCCGGTCATAAACTTAAACGTCACTATTCCCATTATAATACCAAGTATCAAAAAAGCAGCAATAAGTAAATAACGAAGATACTGCATATTATCGGTCAAATAAAAAGAGTAATCGTTTTTTACGATATAGCTTTCAATTTTGCCTGACGCAGAGTCAGCGGCGACCTTTTTAAACAGCACCTTAGCCGGTACATATACAAATGCCAACGCACCTATAAAAAACTGTATAAGTGCTACGGCAATGTTGCTTTTAAGACCTGTGCGATATGCAAAGCCGAAAGTGTTTTTAAAAGATTTTTGAGAAGTCATAATTTGTTCCCTCCATTTCATCGAGAAATACCTCTTCAAGTGAAAGCGGCATAGGTTCAACCATTATCGGCGAAAGAGTATTAAGCTTCGCAGCGGTTTCTTTTTCACTGCCCTTAACTGTTATAACAATGATTCTGCCGTCACGCTTGAGCGACTTCACATTGATTCCGATGCTCTTTATATCTTCCTCTGTAACATCATCCTTAAAAACAATACGGAATTTCGCTCTTCCCTCGCTCAATTCTTTTATAGACGAATCAAGCACAAGCTTTTTGCCGTTGATAAGGCCGAAATGGTCACAAAGCCCTTCAAGTTCATGAAGGTCATGTGAAGAAACAATAACGGATGCATTTGTATCTTCCATATATTCATTAAGCAAATTCTTAATAAGTGCTCGCTTAGCAGGGTCAAGTCCGTCAAAGGTTTCATCAAAAAGAATAAAATCCGGCTTTGTAGAAATACCGAGTACTATCTCTGCCTGCCTTTGCATGCCCTTTGAAAATCCGTTGATGCGTGCTTTTGTGTCAAGACCGAACACCTCCGATAGCTTTCGGAATGTGTCAAAGCTGAAGTCAGGATAAAAGCCGTTATAAAACTTAGCCATTTTTTCCATATTAGCATACGGAGCGAAATAAATGTCATCAGGCACATAAAACATATGCTGCTTCATTTTTGCATTGTCAAAAGCATTTTCTCCGTCGAGACGGACCTCTCCGCCGTCAGGCTTGTAAACTCCAGTTATAGTTTTTAAAAGAGTTGTTTTTCCGGCACCGTTATATCCGATAAGACCGTAAATGGAACCGTCACTGACCTTAAAATTTAAATCTTGTATAGCTGTGAAGTTTCCGAATTTTTTTGTAACATTAACAACCTCAATCAAGAGTTATTCCTCCTTTTGGTTTGGTTTACAAGCTCAATATATCATTATATATTTGTATCGTCAATTATAAACGCCGTTTTGTTATCATTTTTTAACAAAACGGCGTTTTATGAAAAAAATTTTAATATGATTGTAATAATTAAGCGATAAAAAGGTTATGCATAACTCATACCGATTTTGCATAACAGTAATCCTTGTCGCTGTCGGTAATTTTAACAAGTACTGTTTTACCTATTGTATCTTTGCTCACCTTAGCCATAACCGGAGTATAGTTTTCGGTATATCCGAATACAAAACCTTCCTTTCCATGAGTTTCCGGAATGATACTTACGGTTTTACCGATTTGCGAGCGAAGAAAAGCACTTCTGATTTTTTCGGCTGTAACGGCAAGTGCAGCAGCTCTTTCCTCTTTAACGTGCTTTTCGATTTGCGGTTTCATAAGAGCCGCCCGTGTTCCCGTGCGTACCGAATAAGGGAAAATGTGTATCTTCTCGAACCCGACTTTTTCTGCAAAAGCCACAGTCTCCTCAAAATCTTTTTCCGTTTCGGTCGGAAAGCCCACCATTATATCGGTAGTAAGAGTACAATTTTTAAAAGTGTTGCGAAGCTTCATTGCCAACTCGTAATATTCTTCGGCGGTATAATGTCTGTTCATTGCTTTAAGGGTAGAATTGCTTCCGCTCTGAAGAGAGATATGAAATTGAGGACAAAGCTTATCTATTTTGGCAAGATTACAGAGAACCTCATCGGTAAGGTGGTCAGGTTCGAGTGAACCGAGACGGACTCTCTTTATACCATCAACATCGGCGGCAGCCTTAACGGCGTCATAAAACCTTTCTCCAGTATCCTTACCATACGCAGAAAGATTGATTCCCACAAGTACAACCTCCGTAAAGCCGGAAGCCGCTAAAGCCTCTGTCTCTTTAACAATATCTTCAATCGGCTTTGAGCGGACCCTGCCCCTTGCCTTCGGTATAATGCAATACGAACAAAACCTGTCGCAGCCGTCTTCTATTTTTACTATTGCTCTTGTACGTTCGGAAAAAGCATTTATACTCGTTTTGTAAAACTTTTCTCCGGTACAATGCTGCTCAATATCAATCATTCTTTCATGTGAAGATAAGTAGCGGCGGAGCTTCGGAAGTATCTCTGCATTGTTTTTATTGCCGATAACTATATCAGCTTCCTCAAGTCCCTGAGCCATTTCCGGAAACGCCTGCGGCATACAGCCGGTAAGTATAACGATGCTGTTCGGATGATTATGTTTCAGTCTGCGAACAGTTTGGCGCGTTTTACGGTCGCTTTCTGATGTAACCGTACAGGAATTAACCACAAATATGTCGGCATCGTCATCAGATAAAGTTATTTCATATCCGTTTTTTAAAAAATCCTCGGTTATCGATTCGGTTTCATACTGATTAACCTTGCAGCCGAGAGTGTGCATTTTGACTTTCATTTTAGCTCCTAAAAATCCAATTTAAGCTAGTAACGTACTGTATTTTATTATTGTAACATAATAGTAAGTTTTTTTCCATACTCACGGTATATAAAACGCCTAAGCTCACAAAATATTTTCGGTGATTTTAATGGCAAAGACACGTGAATATGCATTTGTCTACCTGTTCGGCGGTATTATGTACGGCCTTATGGAAGTAATATGGCGCGGACACACGCACTGGACAATGACTCTGACAGGAGGTACAGCTCTTTTAATACTGTATATAATCAATATCAAGATGAGTAACTGCAATATTTTTTTGAAATGCCTGATAGGTGCATCTGCAATAACATTGCTGGAGTTTACGGTAGGCGTTATTATAAATATTATATTAAAATGGAATGTTTGGGATTATTCAAATAGGCCGTTGAATATTTTGGGACAGGTATGCCCTCTTTTTTTCTTTTTTTGGTACTTACTATGTTTTCCGGGATTTACCATCTGCCGCCTTGTCAAAAAAGAAAACAGATACAGATGTCGCAACAACCCGGGTTTTTATAATGAGTCTTTTTCGAAGGGATAACTATCAGCATAACAACAAAATTCCCCGCGAATAACGACGATGCATATTCGCGGGGAATTTAGCGTTGTTAAACTAATTAAAAAGTATTGTGTCAAATAGATTTGACTCTGTAAACCTTAACACCGTGAGACGGTACATCTGCCGTTATCTTATCGTTGGTAACGGATATTTCATTATCCCAGAGCTCTGTGTACTGATAATTGCCGCTGTTATTAATGTCTACAAACGCCTCATCGGCAATAGACTTTAAGGAAACGGTCATATTCAAAGTTGATGGGGATTTATTAAAAAGACACACAGCAACTTCGCCGCCTTCAAGAGGCTTTACCAAAACATCGGAAATTACATTTGTTTTTACTCTGCGGCATTGGCAGCCTTTTTTATCCTGGTCTATTGCAATAAGCTCTTTATTTTTGAGGATTGAAAGAACTTTATTGCTCTCATCAACTTTGCCGTCGGAATTGATAAAAGTTCTTATATCATTTCCCAAAATCAACGGAGAGGCCATCATACACCACAAAGAAAAATGGGATTTATTCTCTTCGTACGTAAGCTTGCCGTTCCCGACTTCAAGCATATCGGGATCATTCCACGCACCGACACTTGCATACTTATAAAGCCTGACATTTGCTTCATAAATAGCTAAAACCGATGGCCATATAGGTTTTATGTCCGGTGTAGTTCTCCAAAGGTTACCGGCTTCCGCTCCCCATTTCCACGGCTGATTTGTGCCCCATTCGCAAATAGAATAAACAATAGGTTTCTCCGGCACATTATGCTTTTCGGCATAAAGTTTTGTCGCACGTTTAAGCTCTTTTCCCATATTTTTGTATTGTGTAGCAGCACTGTCCATAGGCGAACCAATCGGATTTTTTAACTCTATCGTGTTATCGCCCTTATTAAGAGAAATAAACGTCTGAGTACGTCCTTCACGCGAACAAGCCTTTGTCTCCGGAAATTCCATAGGATAGCTTTCGTCGGCGTTCACGGTAATTTCAAGATATTTTTTCTTTTTATTTGCCGATTTCACAAACACAACCGTGAGAACATACTCACCGTCTTCGGGAACATTAACAAAGCTGAATCTGACAGAGCCGTTACCGCTGTCAAGATGAGAAATATATGAGCCTTTTGCATCAGTTATAACCTTTGCTGTTCCGTAAAGCTCACCGTTTTCGGCTTCAAGAACAATGTCCTCTGTAAGCTTATCTCCTGAAATGATTATTTTATCTATGTTAGGAGCAAGAGAAGAGATCAGCTTATGATGGCAATAATCATATTTAAAATATTCTATTCCCCAATCAGCAAACGTCTCGGCGTCAATTCTTTCATTTCCGAGAGACGCCGGCAAATCCTCACACGTAAGAGTACCGTTTGACGAATAAATACCGGCTTTAAAACCTTTTTCGTTTAATTGCTGCACAAGCGACTTAATGCCCGAGGAAAATGACTTAAGATCGCCTTGAAGCCTGCCGTCCTTGTCGCGTACCGAGCTGTGCCAACAATCGTCAAGGTTCACATATTGATAGCCTGCATCAAGCAAGCCGCTTTTTTTCATAGCATCGGCAGTATCAAGAATCAGCTGCTCATTTATATTGTTCCTAAAGGTATTCCAGCTCGACCAGCCCATGGGAGGTGTAAGAGCAGCATTATTTCCGTATTCTCCTGCGGCTTTAATATGCACACCGCATTTTGATATAAGTTTTTTTACCTCGCATACGGGGCAAATGTTCTTCTTTTTCATAGCTGTTACGCCTGCAGCCGCAGTAAAAACAGCAGCGGCAGAAATAATCTTTCCTATCATTTTGTTCCTCCGTTATTCCTTTTTATACACAAAAAGGGAGTCAGCTAAAGCCGACTCCCCAAAATCGCAATAATTATTCTTCGGTCTTTTCTTCCTCTGCGGGAGCTTCATCGGCAACCGGAGCGTCAAGCAAAGCTTTTCTTGAAAGGCTGACACGTTTTTTGTCAAAATCAACGTCAAGAATTTTAACCTTAACGGTGTCGCCGACTTTAAGAACCTCAGCAGGATTTGCTATATGCTCATGAGCAATTTCAGAAATGTGAATAAGGCCGTCAATTCCGGGAAGAATGTTGGCAAACGCACCGAATGTAGTGAGTCCGACAATCTTAGCTTCACATTCGGTTCCGACGGGATAATCACGCTTGAGAATCTCCCAAGGATTGTCCTCAACCTTTTTATAACCGAGAGAAATCTTCTTATTCTCTCTGTCAAGAGCCTTTATGTATACTTCAACGGTATCGCCGACTTTAACTACATCAGACGGATGCTTGATTCTTGTCCAAGAAAGCTCTGAGATGTGAATCATACCGTCTACGCCGCCAAGGTCTACAAATGCGCCGTAAGAAGTAAGTGAACGAACTACACCATGATAAACCTGGCCTTCTTCAGCCTGTGCCCAGAATTTTTCTTCGGCAGCCTTTCTCTCTTCTTTAGCAACAGCTCTGATAGAACCTACAACGCGCTTTCTTTTTTTATCTACCTCGATAATCTTGAACTTAACAGTCGTTTTAACCATGTCTTCAAGGGAATCGCTGCGATTAGCCTTTGCAAGTGAAGCGGGTATAAATACTCTTATTCCGCCGTACTGTACAAAGAGACCCTTGCCGTCTCCTACAACGCCTGTAACCGTTCCTTCTACGACCTGATCGCTCTCTTCGGAAAGCTCATCCCAAGCCTTAGCCGCGTCGTAACGTCTCTTGGAAAGCATCATAGTGCCTTCTTGATCGTTAGTCTTCATAATTATAAGATCAAGCTTGTCACCGACTTTAACTTCCTTCTGAGGATCGGCATTCGGGTCGGCACTGTATTCGTCAAGCGGAATATAGCCTGCGTGTTTTCTGCCGGCAATCTCAACCTGAATCTCGGTAGGTGTAACGCCTACTACATAACCGACAACTTTTTGGTCTGAGCTTGAATCTATATATTCGTCAACCAAATCAGCGAAACTCTCACCGGACGGCTTCTCTTGCTCCTCCTTTTCGACTGATGTTGATGCGTTTTTGATTTCTTCGTTTTCGGACATTGTTTTCAGTACCTCCTTAATAATACTGTCGGGAGTTCAAGCTCCGGCAGTAACGCCAACTGAATGAAACCGCGACAAATCAATATCTTGCAGCTCTGCGGCAGTCTCAATTAAAAAAGTCGGACAATTGGATTCGCAAACAGATTTAAGCTTCGCGGTATTGCTGCTCTGCCTTCCGCCAATTATGACCATTGCATCATTGGTCAGCGAAAGTGCCGCAGCTTCCTTTTGTCTTTCTTCAGTCGCACAACATATTGTATCAAAAATTACGGCATTTGTATATACCATTTTTATTTTTTTTACACATTTTTCAAAAATTTTTGTACTGAAAGTGGTCTGAGAAACCAAAATCAAGCCGTTTTTTGATAAATCCGGATGATTTTCAATGATTTTGTCAAGTTCTTTTTCACTGTTAAACACAAAGGAACGACCGTTACAGTAGCTTCTGATTCCGATAACCTCCGGATGCGATTTATCACCTGCTATCAAGGTTACATTCTCTTTCAATGAATTTTCGCTTACTATCTTATGTATTTTTGTAACGAAAGGACATGTGGCGTTGCAATAATTCGGAGAAATACTCTTCACCTTTTCCATCATATCCTTGGGTATACCGTGCGTTCTGACAACGATTAAGTCGCCTTCTTTGCACTCGTCCGGACTGTCGATAATACGCACGCCCTTATTCTCAAAATGCTTTATAACCTGAGGATTGTGAATTATAGGACCCAATGTAAAAACATTTTGATTCTTTTTTACAAGCTCTTCAAGCAATTTCACGGCACGATTGACGCCGAAACAAAAGCCTGCACTTTTAGCTAAAGTTATTCTTTGCAATTCTCTTCCTCCCAGAGCGCGGTAATTTCCTCCATAATCTTTTCAGAGGCTTTTGTTACCTCTTCATGAGAATCGCTGTCGGTAAACCCAAACTCCTCATTTTTAATGACCTTACCGAAACGCACGGTAAGCAGCGTTCCGCTCTTGTAATTATTATCACTGTAAATGCTACAGGGAAGAACATCAGCATGGGTCACATTTGCTATCAAAGCCGCCCCGGCTTTCGGCTTGCCCGGTTTTCCGTCGTGATTACGTGTACCTTCCGGAAAAATTCCGAGCACCCATCCGTTTTTTATAAGCCGCTCCGCATAATCAATAGCCGTCTTATCGTTATGACCTCGCTTAATCGGGAATGCATTAAGATGAGTTAAAAACCATGCGGAAAACGGATTTTTAAACAACTCCGATTTTGACATAAAATGTATAGGTCTGACATTAGAGCCGCCGAGTGCTATCGGATCAAAATTGCTTGAATGATTGCAAGCAAGAATAAAGCCGCCTTCCTTCGGAATATTTTCCTTGCCTATGTACTGAACCTTCATTTTTGTTTTACATACCGCAAGGCAAATCGGCATTAAAATATGATACATTTTATATTCTTTCAGCTTATCGAAATTGAACTTCATGGTTCACATATGCTCCCTAATAATATCTGTTATTTTTTTTATTGACTCTTCAAGCGTAAAAAGCGTCGTATCCACCGTAACGCTGTCTTTTGCAGGCTTCAACGGGGCTATTTTTCTATGTGAATCATTGTAATCTCGTTCTTTAAGGTCTGCTAAAACCTCATCATAACCAACCGAAGTACCTTTTTCCTTAAGCTCCTTATAACGTCTCATGGCACGTGACTCCGGCGATGCGGTTAAGAATATTTTAACATCTGCATTAGGCAATACGACTGTTCCTATATCCCTGCCGTCCATAATACAATTATTCTTTACCGCTATATCTCTTTGCAAATCAAAAAGAAAGCTTCTGACCTCAGGCACGGCAGAAACGTCGGAAGCCGCCATAGAAGCTTTTGGTGTGCGTATTTCTTCTGAAACATCCTCGCCGTTTAAACAAACGTGCTGGACGCCGTCTTTAAAGACGAGCTCAACCTTTATATCGGGTAATGCCTTTTTAAGCTGTTCGCCTGATTTTGTGTTTATTCCGTTCCTCAACGCATAAACACCTACAGAGCGATACAACGCTCCGGTATCTACATATATAAAGCCCAGCTTGTCGGCAGCAGCTCTTGAAATAGTGCTTTTCCCGGCACCTGCAGGACCGTCAATAGCGACATTTATCATATTTTTATCTCCTGTATACATTATTGCGCGTTGCCTGCGGCAAATCCGGTGGAAAAGGCGATTTGGAGGTTGAATCCCCCTGTATATGCATCAACATCAATAACCTCACCGGCAAAATACAAATTACGGCACAGCTTACTCTCCATGGTTTTGGGAGAAATCTCATTAACATCTACTCCGCCCGAGGTTATAACAGCCTCGCTGATAGGTCTGAATCTAAGGACAGTCAGCTTCAAATTCTTAATTGTGTGAGCAAGCCTTTTTCTCTCTTCCTTTGTAAGTTGATTGCACTTTGTTGAGTTTTTAATTCCGGAAAGGCGCACAACGGGATTAATTATGGCTCTCGGTAACAAAAGCCCCACGAGATTTGAAATAGCCTTATTGCTGTTTTCCGACATCTCACGTAAAATGCGAGCATCGAGCTTTTCATCATCGAGTGCCGGTTTCATATCAACATATATTTCATAGCGGCATGGCTCCATATTTCGCATATGTGCGCTTGCAGATAAAATCATTGGGCCGGACACGCCGAAATGTGTAAAAAGCATTTCTCCGAAATCAAAGTAAACCTGCTTTCCTGTTTTGGTGTCAATAATCTTCAAGGCGCAGTTACGAAGCGACAAGCCCATTGCCTCTCCGCAAAATCCCTCTCGGCATTCCAGGGCAACAAGTGAAGGCAGACAGGCGGTTACCGTGTGACCGGCTTGCTTTGCAAAAGAATACCCATCTCCGGTAGAACCTGTTTTCGGATAAGATAATCCGCCTGTTGCGACTATAACGGAGTCTGCATAATGTATAAGACCGTCTTCGGTTTTTACACCTCTTACCTCTCCGTCGGAAATCATCAAGGATTTAACGCGCGAGGTTTTTCGCTTAACTCCGTTTACGGTTACAAACTTATTGAGCGCATCGACTATATCCACCGCTTTATCTGAAACCGGGAAGACTCTCAACTTTAAGAGGCACCCCAAGCTCTTCGAAAAAATCCATTGTATCTCTTGCGGAAAACTCAGAAAAAGCGCTGTATAAAAATCTGCCGTTCCGCGGAACATTATCAATGAGACTTTTAGTATCAAAGGTGGCATTTGTGACGTTACAACGTCCTTTACCGGTTATCATTATTTTTCTGCCGACCTTATCGTTTCGTTCAAAAAGAATTACGTCGTTACCGTTTTTTGCCGCTGTGCCGGCAGCCATAAGTCCTGAGGCTCCGGCTCCTACAACTATAACTTTTTTATTCATTTTCGGAAATATCCTCTGCTTTTTCGTATACCTGGTATTCGTCCCAAATACTCTCGAGCTTATTGAAATTGTTGATTACCTCTTCACGCTTACTCAGCGTTACAGCAACAATAAGCGCATTTATAAGACTAAGCGGTGCAACAAGAGAATCAACTACGGATGCCATATCGGAGCGCGCTACAAGCAGGCAATCGGCATATGACGCTATGGGAGACGTGTCCGAATCGGTTATCGCCACTATTTTGGCTCCTCTGTCCGATACAAATCTTATTGCATTTACAGTCTGCTTTGAATACCTCGGAAAACTTATGGCTATGCACACGTCCTCTTTATCTATTCTGAACATCTGTTCAAACATTTCAGACGCGCTTGATGTATCTATAAGCTCAACCGAATCGAAGACAAGATTAAAATAAAAACCGAGAAAACTTGCAAGTGCCGCAGAAGAACGGACGCCGAGAATATATATTTTGCGGGCCTTATTTATGGTAGATACGGCTTTTGCAAAATCCTCCCTTGATGTCTTCTCGTAGGTTTCGCGAATCAAATCAATATCCCCGTTAAGAACGGTTCTGACAATATCGTTGTCACCTATAAGGCTTTCCGAAACCTCCATTCTTTGAACTGCGGTCAGCTTTGATTTTATCATCTGCTGAAGCTCTTTTTGAAGCTCCGGATAGCCCTTAAATCCAAGCTCCGTTGCAAACCGCACGACGGTACTCTCGCTGACCCCGACTTTTCGGCCGAGGGCAGAAGCTGTCATAAATGCGGCTTTATCATAGTTTTCTTTAATATACGAGGCGATCTTCTTATGCCCCTTAGAGAGCTTTCTAACGTTTGAATCAAGCTTTGAAAGAAAAGAACCCTTCACTTGTACAGCGCTTCCTTGTCTTACATAATAATGCCGCATTCGATGCAGCAACACTATTATTATAATGTCTATTATACAAAAATCAAGCAAAAATGCAGGATTTGTTGCAAAATTATTCAATCCTGACTAAATTATCCGTCATATCAGTTCCGCTTTGCCTAATTTTAGGCAATGTCATATTGAAAATATCCGTAGTTCTGCATTCAAGGGAATATAATCTTTCAGAAAGACCTCCTGACTTTTTGACGTCGCCGACAGTCATAACAATCGGATTGTCGCTATTTGCACTTTGACCGCAGGCACTCAACATCATAACGCTTGCCAATGCCACTGCCGCAAGTTTTGTATATTTCATATGTCTTTCTCCTTAAAATCTTATGATTTTATTATACTATCTTTTTCGGCACTTTGCAATTCCTTTATTGTACTTAACAAATTATTTACAATATTCAAGATTTTCTTATATTCACCCTTAATCGCATAGCTTATGACAGGTTTGTCGCCCGACAACAGCTTTATGCGTTTAGGGAACATTTTATCAAGTCCCATAATAAGATTTGCGTCAACGTAATTTTCGCCGAATTTCATCAAAAGATTGTCACCGCTCTGTGCTATTTCATATATACCACATTCTTTGGCATACGTTTTAAGTGACGCAACTTCGATAATATTTTGTACGGCTCTCGGTATATCACCGAATCTGTCGATAAGTTCGTCCTCGATTTCAAACTTATCGTCCTCCGTTTCGATTGCCGCGATTTTCTTGTATATATCAATACGTTGATTGTGGTTTCTGATATAGCTTTCAGGCAAATATGCGTCAATATTTATATCAATCGCAACATCCTGCACATCGTCAATCTTAATACCCTGTGCCTCATCAACGCTTTCTTTCAGCAATACAGGTACGTGA
>OJNJ01000173.1_pt1 | contig 33748 bp, 40 predicted proteins | sample 1597491 | NCBI WGS metagenome assembly OJNJ01 (sample SAMEA2452132, study PRJEB22498) | human gut metagenome | biome: human feces; feature: human gut; material: feces | place: Australia | collected 2012 | reverse complement strand
AATACACTTTTAGCATTCAATTGCACTCAATTGTGCACTTTAGATTGATTCAACGAAATTTTTTCATTTGTCTAGGAAAGCTATAATCTTTCCTAGTAATTTATAGCCAATAAGTCTATAAATTATAAACTATCATATTCGGGGTGTAAACTTGCTTAAAAAAAAGAAACCTAAGTCTGTTTCCTTTTCATTTTGATCATGTCATAGAAGGCTTCTAGTCTAGTATCAACGCCAACTTCATTATCTTCAGCATCAAAACTCATATAAATTATTGGAATACCATATTCATCACTAATAAATGGCATAATACTCATCGCAGATATCTCTGGAGTACATCCAAAACTCTTAAGATGTAAAATACCATCAAATCCCTCTAATCCATATAAATAACTTTTAACAACACTACCACTAGCATCTGCCCCTAAATGATATTTAATATATTTCTTACCCTTCCTAATCATTTTATTAAGTATAAATCTCTTAGTAATAAGTAAATAAGTAAGATCAGTATCTCTATATACTTCTACTCCCATTTTCATAATCTTTCTTTCACTATTATAAGTAGTATTAGCATCAATTAAAGAATATAATTCTCCAAGTATAGCAACTCTAAGAGGTTTAGTAGGTTTATTAATTAAAATATTTCTAAATTTCTTTCTATACTTAAAATAGTTATAAATATTTTTAAATATCCCATTATCCTTAAAACTATCCAAATATTCTTTTTCTACATTTTCAAAAGAACCATCTACTACTTCAAATCCCATATTAAGTCTAATATATTTTTCTATCTTATCCATACAAATAATCATAACTAAACTATTAATCAAATAATAAAAAGTACTAATAGGATTAGCCCTTTTATTCATTTTTTTACAAAACTTATATCCCTTCTTAAGAGAAATATGATTATCGCTAATCATATTATAAAACTCAAAGTCATAACCTAAATCTCTTAATATATTTTCTTCAAGTTCTCCATAATATCCATATCTACATCCACCACCACCTTGAACTAAAGTATTAGCCCCTTTTTCTAATGCCTCAATATAATTACCAAGATTATATTTAAAAGGTACACATACAAAAGTAGGAGCATACTTACTACCAATTTCAATAGTTCTTTTAGTAGTAGCGGGTGGCACAATTACTTTACATTTAGTAGCCTTTCTAATAAAATAATCAAAAACAATATAATAATTTCCCAAATGCGGAAAAGAAATAACCCTATCCATTATCTCGCCTAGCCTTTATAATATCCACAAAACTCTCTAGTCTAGTCATTAACCCGCTAGTAGCGGTACTATCATCAATAATAATATTAATAACAGGTACATCTTTTAACTTTCTAATAGCAAGTTCATTAACTAAAGAATCAGAAGCACAAGGAAAAGAAGATAAAAAGACAATACCATCTACACAATCTTTGTAATAGAAAGAACTACCAATATTCTCTTTAGAATAAAGAAAATATAAAGTATTAGAAAAATCTTCTGCATAAGAAATAGCAATCTTTCTATTAAGCCTATCAGAATATAAAATATCAATATCTTCATCCTTAAAATAACGAATAATATTACCACATAAATATTCATCATAAACAACATAAGGATGTGCTACAATAAGAATCTTCATTTTATTAGATCTAAGAATTTTATCTTGTTTGTTAACAAGACTTAAATAATATTTTCTATTTTTAATTTTACCCTTAATATAATAAAATAAAACTTTAAAAATATTCTTATTAAATTTAATTCCCATCTTAATAAAACCAAATAATTCAAATTTACCCTTTATATAATCAATATCATAATTAAGTATTTTATCTTCAAATAAATTATTCACAACATCATATATCCCATTAAACTTCATACATACCCTATTGCCTTTTCCATAATTACATATTCTAGGTACTAGTATATAATCACATTTTTGAGATAGTTCTTTAACATGTCCTAAATAAATCTTAGCTGGAAGACAAGACTCATCAATTGATATATTACCTCCTTTATCAATAATACCCTTATTAGTAGGAGGACTTAAAATAAGTGTGCAACCAATCCCCTCAAAAAAAGTCTTCCATAAAATATAATCACGATAATATAGTAATCCTCTAGGTATTCCAATTCTAATCTTTCTTTTCATATAGCCTCCATCTAATACTATGAAAAAATAAAAAAAAAAGAACTAGTTTTCATCTTCTAGTTCTTCGTCATCTACTATAGTTAAATCAGCATAATCATCATCTATTAAATCAGCATCAATATCATCAGTATAATCATCATCATAATTATCTTCTTCACTCATGTTCTCATCATCAATAACATCTTCATCATCTTCTTCAGAGTCAACTTCTTCATATATATCATCAATATCAATTTTAACAGAATGATTAGCTCTTAAATCCCAATTACCATCATTAAGTAAAATAAATTCTTTAGAAGTAGTAAGTGATTCAAAGAAGTCACCAATTCTTTCTTGGTACTCTTCATCAGATAACTCAAGTAATTTACATACCTCTTTAAATAAATCAGCAGTATTCATTGGTTTTTTATTTTCCTTTAAATATAATTCTGCTATTTTAGCATAAGATAACATTTCAAGATTTTCTTTACTCATTTTACTAAGCATAATATTTCCTCCTACATTTCCTCTCTAAGAATTAACCCTAACATATATGCAGCATTGTTAATAACAACTTTAACTGCATTAATAAGGGCTATTCTCTCCTTAGTATATATTTCATCATCAGTAACAATCTTTTCTACTGAATAATAACTATGGAATAATCCAGCAAGTTCAAATAAATAATTAGCAACCAAATGTGGTAACCCCTTTGAAGCTGCACTAATAATAACATCTTCAAATTCTAATAATTTATTCAAAATAGTATATGCACTATCACTCTCTATAGTACTAAATTTAATATCTTTTGAAATTTCTTTTCCTCTAAGAATAGAACTAATTCTAGCATTAGCATACTCAATATAGTAAATTGGATTCTCATTACTATTTTTAACTGCTAAATCAAGATCAAAATCCATTTGTGTATCTAAACTCTTAGAAGCAAAGAAGTATCTAGCAGCATTAACACCAACATCTTCAATTAACTCATTAAGAGTAATAGTTTTACCTGTTCTTTTACTAAGTTTAACCTCTTCACCATTTCTAAGAAGTCTAACCATCTGAAGAATTCTAATATCAATCTTAGATGAATCATATCCAACAAATTCAAGTGAAGATCTAAGTCTATGAATATAACCATGGTGATCTGAACCTAATACATCAATAAGTCTATCATAACCTCTATTAAATTTATCACTATGATATGCAATATCAGGAAGAAGATAAGTATAATTACCATCACTCTTAACTAATACCCTATCTTTCTCATCATATAAATCAGTAGTCTTAAGCCATAAAGCCCCTTCATCAATATAACATTTACCACTATTTTTAAGTTTATTCAAAGTATTTTCAACAAATCCACGATCATATAAAGACTGTTCACTAGTAAACACATCAAAATTAACTCTAAACTTATCTAAATCCTTCTTAATACCATCAAGTAAAATATCAAGACCTTTTTGTCTAAAGAATTCAATATCTTCGTCTAATTTACTATCACCATATTCATCATATAAAGATTCCGCTATTACAATAATTTCTTTACCATGATAACCATTCTCTGGAATAGCAAATTCTACTCCACATCTTTCCTTATATCTTTCTTTAATAGATACACCTAAATTATACATCTGATTACCAGCATCATTAATATAATATTCTCTTGTAACATCATATCCAGCAAAAGACATTATCTTAGATAAACAGTCACCATACACAGCACCTCTACCATGACCAATATGTAAAGTACCAGTTGGATTAGCAGATACATACTCAATATTAATCTTTTCTAATTTACCAAAATCACTCTTACCATAGTTCTTTCCCATATCATTAATAACATTAATATTATTAAGTAAATAATCTTTATTAATATAGAAATTAATAAATCCAGGATTAGCAACCTCTATTCTATCAATCATATCATCACTAATATTCTTGATAATATCATTAGCAATATTAATAGGACTAGACTTAAGTTCCTTAGTAAGTAAAAAGGCTACATTTGTAGAATAATCACCATTTTTCTTATCTTTAGGAATCTCAATAACTATTTTATTAACATCCATATCTACTGGTAAACTCTTTTTTATAATATACTGTAATTTATTTTTTATACTCATAAAATATCACCCATTTCAATTAGTAATTCATATTCGCATTCTGTATCAGCAATAACATACTTAATATAAATCTTATTATCATTAACATCAAACATCTTCATATTAATATCCATATCAACAGAATAACCATGTTCTTTAAGATAATAATTACTTTTACCATGTTTCTCGTTAAAAGAAAAACTATTAATAAAATCATTACCATCTCTAACAAGTAAAATATCATTATCATTAATCTTAATAGAATACTTAACACCATCAAATACAAAAGATATCTTTTCCTTATTTTTAATACCTTTTTCATTAAAAGTAATAAGTTCATTTTCTGTATTATTTTTTAAATAACCATTAATTTTAACTCTAATAATATCACTTCCAAACATTTCATTTGAAATCATATCATATCTTTAAAAAAAATACAACATATTTTACGCAATTTTTATCATAATAATAAATGACATACAAAAACAACAAAAATGAGGGATATAAATGAAGAAAAAAACAAAGAAAATAATACTATTAAGTTTATCACCATTACTAGTATTTATATTAATCCATATAGTAATCTTTACCTATGCTTTTATAACACCAAAATTAGAAATAAATAAATCACAATCATTCTATTTATATGATACTAAAAATGAATTAGTATTTAATGATGATAAAGATTGGATACCATTAAAAGAAATAAGTCCATATTTAGTAGAAGCCACTCTATCAACAGAAGATAAATATTTTTACAAGCATATTGGTTTTGATTATCTAAGAATAGGAAAAGCAATGATAACAAATATTATCAAAAAGGACAAAAGTGAAGGAGCCTCTACTATTACTCAGCAATATGCCAGAAATCTTTTTCTAAACTTTGAAAAAACTTGGAAAAGAAAAATAGATGAAGCCCTTCTAGCCACTGAATTAGAAGTACATTATAGCAAAAATGAAATACTAGAAGGTTATCTAAATACCATTAACTATGGTGGAGTATATGGAATAGAAGCCGCATCTAAATACTATTTCAATAAATCAGCAAAAGACCTCACCCTAGCAGAAGCATCCCTACTAGCAGGAATACCAAAATCTCCTAATAACTATTCACCAGTAAAAAATTATACTAAGTCCAAGGAAAGACAAAAAATAGTCTTAAAGATGATGCAAAAAAATAAAAAGATAACTACTGAAGAATATAATAACGCTATAAATACTAACCTAACTATTATAGGTAAAAAAGAAAAAAGCAATATAACAAGTATTAATTATTTCAAAGACTCTGTATTAGAAGAATTAAAAAGATTAACAAACATACCAGAAGAAATAACTAAAACAGGAGGTTTAAAAATATATACAACTCTAGATATAGAAGCTCAAGAAGATTTAGAAAAAGCTGTATATAGTTATATAAATGATGAAACCAAAGTAGAAACAGCCGCTATCATGATGAATCCTAATACTGGAGGAGTAATAGCCATGATAGGAGGCAATGATTATAATAAAAGTGAATATAATAGAGCCACTAAAGCCAAAAGACAAGTAGGTTCTACAATGAAACCATTATTATATTATACTGCTCTAGAAAGTGGCTTTACATCATCATCATCATTTACTAGTGAAAAAACAACCTTTACCTTTGCCGGAGATAAAACATATAGCCCAAATAACTATAATAATACCTATGCCAATTGCCCAATATCAATGGCAGCAGCCATCTCTTACTCTGATAACATATATGCTGTCAAAACTCATCTCTTTCTAGGAGAAAATATGCTAATAAATACTGCTAAAAGATTAGGAATAACTAGTAATCTAACCGCAATTCCATCTCTAGCCTTAGGTACTGAAGAAATAAGTTTATTAGAAATGACAACAAGTTATTCATCATTTGCTAATTTAGGATACAAAGTAGAACCACATTTTATTAAGAAAATAGTAGACTCCAAAGGAAATATTTTATATGAAAATAAAGAAGAAAAAGAACTAATACTTAATCAAAGTCTTACTTTTATATTAAACGAAATGTTAACATATACCTATAATAAAAACTTTATTGACTATAACTATCCCACTCTAATATCATTATTACCTAACATAACTCATAAATATAGTATTAAATCAGGAACAACTGATACTGATTTATTAATAATAGGTTATAATAAAGATGCTGTTCTAAGTATTTGGAATGGTTATGATGATAATAGTAAAATAGAATCAAAAGAATATTCATATCATAAAAATATATGGATAGATACTATGGAAGCATATTTCAAAGATAAAGAAACAACATGGTATAATATACCCTCTAATGTTGTAGGAGTATTAGTAAACCCTATAACAGGTATAATAGCAAATGATAATGATACAAAAAAAGAAATGTTCTTCTATATAAAAGGAACAGAACCAACATTAAATGGAACTACTAAAGATCTAGATTCTGTCTTCAAAGAAGAAAATAGTTTAAACGAACAAAAAGAAGCACCATAAAAAGATGCTTCTTTTCCTATCCACTTCAAATGCTAAATATCACCAAATAAATAACTTTTTATAGACAATTTTAATTGTAAACAATAATCATATATAAATGTAATAAGTAAATCTAAACTATAAATTTTTCATCACTAACGATTACGTAGATATAAAGATTTAAAATAGATAGTAATGGCTTGAAATAGTTATCCCAATTTAACTCTTAAAATAACTTAAAGAGACCACTTACATTACAAAGAAATTTCAAATTCAATAGAATTTAACTTAGATATTTCAAAGTCAGTTCTTTGTATTTGTTCTTCTAATGTCTTAGATTTTTCTCTTATTTCATCAGCATTATAATTAACATCAACACAATCAAAATAAGAATTGTTAACCTCAGTAACTCTTCTTTTAGCACTTTTACATTTTAATAAATCATCATAAAAGGATTTTAACTTTCTTAGATAAGTATTATCAACAATAGCGCTTTGAATAGTTCTGCCATCAGATAACTTAAATGAGTTATTTTTTTCATATAAAGTAGCTTTTAATTTAGATATTTTTTTCAAAATATTCTCTTGTTCCATCAGAGCCTCATCAAAGTCTTTCTTATAATCTTTAATAACATTAGATGTTCCATCAAGTTCAATAATAGTTTCATTGAAAATCATTTCTTCAATATGAGAAGTTATATTGGTAAATTTCTTTTCCTCATCCGCTATTATATTCATTAATTCTGAAATATTTGTTTTCATATATATTACCTCCGCTTTCGTATACAATTATATAACAAAGATTAAAAAAAAGGTCTCTTTAAAAGAGACAATGTTATTTTTATAAAATAACACCAGCATAAGTATATAGATAATCATTTATAATATTAATATCATAAATATCATTTTCTATACAATAAGATATAACTAAGTCAAAATTATTATTTTTACTTAAACTATATCCAGCACTTGAAAGTAAATTATTAAACCTATTTCTATCTAATGATAAAGATAGACATAACTTAATAACAGTATTTTTTTTAGGAATATAATTATTATTACATCTTATCTTAGAAAACAACTTTCTATCTATACCTGCCCTTTTATAAATCTCTGCATCTTTATAGCCTCCTTCATCTATGTAAGAAAAAAGAAGACTATTAAATGTCAAAGATTTATTTTGATTTAGATATTCTTTAATTTTGTTATTCATTGTTATACCTCCTGCAGCACCTTTGCTGACACCAAAAAATATAAACAATTCAAAAAATCTAAATCAATAGTATTATATATACTTTTTCTATAAAAGTCAATATAAAAAATCACTAGTATTAAACTAATGATTCCAAATAAATATAAATCTATCTCTACCACTATAATCTTTTTCTAAAGATATATTAACATTATCAAAATATTTATTAACAATATTAAGAATATCATTTCCTTGTTTATAACCTATTTCAAAGGCTATAAGAAACCTATCATTCAAGTATTTTCTACATTCTCTAAGTATTTTATCATAAAAATATAACCCATTATCATCAGCATATAATGCCATATGTGGTTCATTATTATAAACAACATCCATAATATCTTCATCATAACTAATATATGGTGGATTACTAATAATAACATCATACTTATCATTAATATTAGAAAAAACATCACTCTCTATAAAATTAACATCAGTATTATTAATTTTATTATTTTCTCTAGCAACATCAAGAGCATCTTTAGATATATCAACAGCAGTTACCATACTATTATCTAATAATTTATTTAAAGTAATAGCAATACACCCACTACCAGTACCAATATCAAGTATTTTAATTTCATTATTAAAATACTTATTTATATATTTAATAGTTTTTTCTACTAATAATTCAGTCTCAAATCTAGGTATTAAAGTATTCTTATTAACTTTAAATGTATTACCATAAAAATCAACATTTCCAACAATATATTGCACTGGTATACCACTTTCTAACTCTTTAATAGCAGTTTCCATATCTTTATCTTTTAAATATTTTTTTAAATATTCTATTTCTTTATTCATAAACTTATTAAATAGTTCCTTCTAATTTCTTTTTTTGATCTTCATTAATTAAAGCCTCAATTAAATCTTCCATATCTCCATCCATAACTCTATCTAAGTTCATTGAAGTATATCCAATTCTATGATCAGTAATTCTATTTTGTGGATAATTATAAGTTCTTATCTTCTCACTTCTATCTCCAGTACCAATCTTAACTTTTCTTTCAGCTGCCTCTTTTTCCTCTTGTTCTCTAAGTTTCATATCATAAAGTCTAGTTTTAAGTATTTTAAAAGCAAGTTCTTTATTTTTAATCTGACTTCTTTCAGTTTGTGAATAAACAATAATACCAGTAGGAATATGTGTAAGTCTAACAGCACTATCCGTAGTATTAACACCTTGTCCACCACATCCACTACTTCTTGTTATATCAATTCTAACTTCTGATTCATCAAGTTCAAAATCAAATTCTTCAGCCTCAGGCATAACAAGAACAGTAGCAGTACTAGTATGCACTCTACCCTGACTTTCAGTAGCAGGTACTCTTTGTACCCTATGAGCACCACTTTCATATTTTAGTTTAGAATAAACACAATCGCCCTTAACCATAAATTCAATTTGTGAATATCCACCAGCAGTACCTTCAACAGCATTAAGTATTTCTATTTTCCATCCCTCATTAGAAGCATATCTACTATACATATCAAACAAATCACCAGCAAAAATGTTAGCCTCATCCCCACCAGCAGCTCCTCTAATTTCCACAATAACATTTTTTTCATCATTAGGATCATGTGGTATTAATAATACTTCAAGTTCACTTTCTAACTTATTTTTCTTTTCCTCAGCATTAGTAAGTTCTTCTTTAGCAAAATCAGCCATATCCTTATCTTTTAATAATTTCTTAGCCTCTTCAATATCATCTAACACTTTTTTATATTCTTTATATACTTCAACAGTCTTCTCTAACCCAGTTCTTTCTTTAGAAAGAAGAGTCATTTTCTTAATATCTGATATAATCTCAGGACTAGCAAGTTCTTCTCCAATCTCATTATATCTTTTTAATGTAGCTTCTAGTCTATCTATCATAGATTATCCCTCATTTCCTTAAATATTATATAATAAAAAAATAAAAAAGTAAATTAATAATACCAAATTAACTCATTTTCTAAGTATATATCATTAACTTATATATAATATATATGGTTGATATCTCAACTTAAGACTACTTTAGTAGGCTCAAGTTGACACTTCAAATCCTTAGATTTGAAGTGAATAAGCAAAAATTTAAAAAAATCATAATTTATTATTGACAATAATAATAAAATGTAATACAATTTAGACATATTTATTAAACAACGACGAATATTAAGTAATTATTTCAAATAGTATTAAATATAGAGAGTTAATGTTAGGTGAAAATTAACAATACCGAAATAACGAATTACAATATTAAGAGTTTAATCGGTAAAAACCGTTATCATATTGAGACAATATTATTAATAAATAAAAATAAAATATTGTAAATAAAGGTGGTACCACGAGTAATTTCGTCCTTTTGGTATCATCTTTTTTTATATAAAAAAGGAGAGGATAAAAATGAAATTATATGACGATTTAGTATGGAGAGGATTAATAAAAGACTTTTCAAGTCCAGATTTAATAGATAAGTTAAACAATGAAAAATTAACATTTTATATAGGTACAGACCCTACTGCCGATTCATTACACCTAGGACATTTATCAAGTTTTTTAATAAGTAAAAGATTAAAAGACTATGGTCATAATCCAATCCTATTAGTAGGAGGGGGAACAGGTTTAATAGGAGACCCAAGGCCAACCGCAGAAAGAGACACAATTGTAAAAGAAGAATTATTCAGAAACACAGAATGCCTAAAAAATCAAGTACAAAGATTATTTGGCTTCAAAGTAGTAAATAACTATGACTGGATAAAAGATATTTCCGCTATCGACTTTTTAAGAGATTATGGAAAACACTTCAATGTAAATTACATGATCAATAAAGACATTGTAAGAAGAAGATTAGAAAGTGGCATTACTTATTGTGAAATGTCTTACATGATATTACAAAGTTTAGACTTCTTACACCTAAATAAAGAATATGGCTGTACACTTCAAGTAGCAGGTTCAGATCAATGGGGAAATATAACCGCTGGTATTGACCTAATAAGAAAGAAAACAGGACAAGAAGTATATGGTTTTACAATGCCACTAATACTAGACAAATTTGGAAATAAATTTGGTAAGAGTGAAGGAAATGCACTATGGCTAGATAAAAACAAAACTTCCCCTTATGAAATTTATCAATACCTAGTAAATACAGATGATTCAAAAGTAGTAGAATACCTAAAAGTATTTACATTCCTATCACATGAAGAAATAAATAAATTAGAAGAAAAGGTAAAAACAGAACCAGAAAAGAGAGAAGCCCAAAAAGCACTTGCTAGTGAAGTAGTAAGATTCTTACATGGTGAAGAAGAACTACAAGAAGCAATCAAACTAACAGAATGTCTATTTACTGGTAATGTAAAAGAACTAACTGATGAAGAAATAGAAATGGTATTTAAAGGAATGCCTACTATTGAAACAAAAGAAGATACAATAATAAATATAATGACAAATAATGATATAGCATCATCAAAAAGAGAAGCTAGAGAATTCTTATCAAATAATGCCATCACATTAGATGGAGAGATAATAAATGATGAAAATTATATCATAACAAATAACAAAAAGAATCACATCATCAGAAGAGGAAAGAAAAAATACTACTTAATAAAAATAAACTAAAGTTCTCTATGAAACTTTAGTTTTTATTTTGAAAATATTATTACTCCTATTAGGAATATTAAAATATACTTTTACATCATTACTAGTTAAACCATATAAAAAATCCTCAAAGCAAATATCTCTATTATTAATATTAACATAATCATCATATGCCTCTTTAACAAATATTTTCTTATTATCGAAATATATAAAATTATTAAACATATAAAATTTATCATCATCTTCAACAATATAACTATTCATCTTAATAGAATAATCATTCATTAAATATGAAAGTTCACTATAGCTAATTTCTCTTCTAGTTAAAAAAACACCAGCCATAAATGAAGAAAAATTTTCTACATTTTCCACTGAATTCACCTCACAATGTAAAATTATATATTAAAAATAAATAAAAGTCAAAACAAATATTTAAATTTATCAATTTTTCTGATATAATATATGCTTGAAGGAGGAACTATGAACCAAGTATTAGACGACATTAATTTTGATAATTATGTAGTAATCGGTGTCTCTGCAGGGCCTGACTCAATGTGCCTATTAGACTTGCTAGAAAAAAAGACAAACAAAATAATAGTATGTCACATAAATCATAATATCCGCAAACAAAGTATAATAGAAGAAAATTATTTAAAAGAATACTGTCAAAAACATAACTTAATATTTGAAACAATGACTATAAAAGAATATAAAGAAAATAATTTTGAAAATGAAGCCAGAAAAATAAGATATAACTTCTACGAAGAAATACTAAAAAAATATCATTCAAATCAGTTATTTCTTGCCCACCATGGCGATGATTTAATTGAAACGATATTAATGAAAATAGAACGTGGTTCTAATATCGAAGGTTACGCAGGTATAAAAAGAATAAGTAAATTACCAAATTATACTATTATAAGACCACTACTACCATATACTAAAGAAGATATCAAAAATTATAACAAATCACATAATATCACATATTATATTGATAGTTCTAACACAAACATCGACTATACTAGAAACTGGTATCGCCACAAAGTGCTTCCTATCTTAAAAGAAAGAAAGAAAGATATTCATCTAAGTTTTCTAAAATATTCTGAAACATTACAAGAATATAATGAATACATAGAAAGAACAATCCAAGAAAAAATACCAAATATCTATCAAAATAATACTATCAATATAGATGTATTAAATAGAGAAGATCCATTTATTCAAAAAAATATCTTATACTACATAATGAATAACTTATATAATAATAAAAGTAATATTATCACTAGTAAACACATAAATAATATATTATCCCTAGTAAATAATAATAAACCAAATATAAAAATAAATCTTCCTCAAAACAAAATACTAATAAAAGAATATAATAAATTATACATAAAAGATAATAATAGTAATAATAATAACTATAAATTAGAACTAAAAAATAATATAAAGATAAATAACATAACCTTTGTATTAAAAGAAAAAGAAGACAGTGATGGTAACAACATATGTAGGCTAAATAGTAAAGATATAAATTTTCCCCTATATTTTCGTAATAGAAAAAATGGAGATTACATAATACTTAAAAATAGTAATGTTAAAAAGAAAATAAAAGAAATATTTATTGAAAATAAAATTCCATTATCCAAAAGAAACAATTATCCACTGCTAGTTGATGCCAAAGATAATATCCTATGGATACCAAATATAAAAAAAAGTAATTTATGTAATAAAAAAGAAGAAAACTATGATATAATAATTAAGTACATTGAAGGAGATGAAAATAATGAATAAAAAAGATATCAAGAAAAATTTATTGCCATATGTATTCTTATTAGTATTCTTTATAGGATGCCTAGTAGCATTTAAAATGTTCAACAACACAGTAAATGAACTTACCTATGATGAATTCTTACAAGACTTAAATGGTGGTAAAATAACAGAATTAACAATTACACCAAAGGTAAGAACAGACACATATAAATTAACTGGTAAATTAGATGAATATAAAGATAACGAATACTTTATACTATATATTCCTCAATCAGAAGAATTTATATCAAAAATAACTGCCGCCAAAGAAGGAACAGGGTCTTTCAAACTAACTATAATAAATGACCCAGAAGCATCATCATGGTTATTAGTAATAGCTAATGTAGTTCCATACATAATATTAGGTGGACTAGTAATTTGGGTATTCACAAAACAACTAGGTGGTGGAAACAAATCTATGGACTTTGGAAAATCAAGAGCTAAACTAGTCGAAGAAAGTAAAGCAACATTCAAAGATGTAGCAGGTTTAACCGAAGAAAAAGAAGAAGTACAAGAATTAATAGACTTCTTAAAAAATCCTAAGAAATTCACTAGTATGGGAGCAAGAATACCAAAAGGAGTTCTATTAGTAGGGCCTCCAGGAACAGGTAAAACATTACTAGCTAGAGCCGTTGCCGGCGAAGCAAAAGTACCATTCTATTATATAAGTGGATCAGACTTTGTAGAATTATTCGTAGGTATTGGCGCTTCAAGAGTAAGAGATATGTTTAAACAAGCAAAAATGAATGCTCCATGTTTAATATTTATCGATGAAATAGATGCTGTTGGAAGACAAAGAGGTACAGGACTTGGTGGAGGACATGACGAAAGAGAACAAACTCTTAACCAATTACTTACTGAAATGGATGGATTTGGTGCTAACGAAGGAATAATTATTATAGCCGCTACTAACAGACCAGATGTTCTAGATCCAGCATTATTAAGACCTGGAAGATTTGATAGACAAGTAACAGTAAGCTTACCAGACAAAAATGCTAGAATAGAAATATTAAAAGTACACGCTAAAAACAAAATACTAGATAAAGGTATCACTTTAGAATATCTAGCCAAAAGAACTCCAGGATTTTCCGGAGCGGACCTAGAAAACTTACTTAATGAAGCAGCATTACTTACCGTAAGAAGAAATAAAAAAGCCATAACAATGGCTGAAATAGATGAAGCAACAGACAGAGTTCTAATGGGACCTGCCAAAGTAACAAAGAAATATACAGACAAAGAAAAAAAATTAGTAGCCTTCCATGAAGCAGGTCATGCTGTAATGGGATTAAAATTAGATGGCGCTAATGAAGTACAAAAAATAACAATTATCCCTAGAGGCCATGCTGGTGGATACACTATGATGACTCCTAAAGAAGAATCATTTAACTATACAAAAAATGAATTACTAGAATCAATCTGTGGATTACTAGGAGGAAGAGTTGCAGAAGAAGTAACGTTTCATGAAATAACAACTGGTGCCCACGATGACTTTAAAAAAGCAACCAAAATTGCCAGAAGTATGGTAACAGAATACGGAATGAGTTCTTTAGGACCAATGATGCTTGAAGAACCAGATGGAAATACATTCTTAGGTAGAGACTATACAAAAAATAGAAATATTTCTGATACTGTAGCTCATGAAATAGATGAAGAAATGCGTTCAATAATTAATACTTGTTATGAAAAAACAAAAAAAATAATAAATGAAAATAAAGATTTGTTGGCATTAATAGCCAATACACTTCTTGAAGAAGAAACAATAACAAAAGAAGAAATCGATTATCTAGTAGAACATGGTCATTTACCAGAAGAAAAATCCACTGAAGACTCTAAAGAAAATACTAAAATAAATACTACAAAAGAAACAAATAAAAAAAATAAAAAAGAAGTAAATAAAGAAGATACTAAATCAAAATAGTATCTTCTTTTATTTATCTGTATCATCATCAGGAAGCCTAATAATAAGTTCCCCATCTTTAGAATACATATACTTTTCTCTAGCATATCTAGCAACATATTCTGGATCTTTTAACTTTTTAATATCCGAATTAAGTTTATCTTCTTCATCTTTCAAAGTAACTAATTTTTCACTTAAAGTCTTTTTTTCATTTTTAATTTCTATAATTTTACTAACATTAGAAAAGAAACTATAACTAAGAGACCCAATTATAGAACCAAATATAATAAAAAATAAAAATATTCTAGTCTTAGCCTTTTTATTCAACTTTTTCTTAGCCATAATCTCCCACCTTTCTAAAAGAATTATATCACACCTTATTTTTTTTTACAATCAATTTCTTATAAATGACAAAAGATAACAAATAACCTGTAAACATAGTTAAAAAAAAGTATAAATGCAAAATACCATTATTAATTTTAATAAGTATTAAAAAATATAATAAAGAAATAAAAATAACAAACAAAAAAGAAATTATAATTCGATATACAATTTTTCCTTCATATAAAAACTTTTGATTAACTTCTAATAATACATAAAATATTATTCCATATATAAAAGAATATAATAGAGAAAAAATCTGAATCTTTAAAATCATTTAAATAATTTATTTAATAAAGAATTATCATTATCTTTTTTATTATTACTATCTAAATAAACCATACTATCAATTTTTCCTTTGATAGAAACATTTCCCTGATATGTATCAAGCTTAATAATCTCAAGTTCATTTCCTTTAATAACAAGATAACCAAGTGTTGTTTCCATCAAAAACTCTTCACTATCAAAACTTTCAATCTTTTTAACACCACTAATAACAATATTCTTTCTTTCTACTAAAGTAATACCATGATTAAAACCATTATCTACTTCTTTAACTTTATCCATATCATCACCCATAAAATAATATGCTAAATAAATTCAATATATGAAAAAAAACTACTATTAAAGTAGTTTATTCTTCCATATTATTATATGCATCAAGGATTAAATCTTCAAATAACTTTCTAGTTTCCTTATTAATAGGATGCGCCGTGTCTCTATGACTTCCATCTGGAAGAGTCTTACTAGGCATTGCAATAAATAATCCATCATCACCCTCTAAAATTCTAATATCCTCAACTAAAAAGCATCCATCAATTAGAACTTTAGCAATTCCTCTCATCTTTGAATTTTCTTTTTTTTCAATTTTGACTAACTTGTCAAGTTTTAACTCCATGTAATCAACTCCTTCTAGAAATAATACTTTCTAATTACATTGTATATTATTTAATAAAGAAAAGCAAGTTTTTTTGCATAAATTTTACAATTTATCAAAAAAAAGTTCAATAGTATTAGTAAGAACATCTCTATAACTAAAACTTTTAACCTCATCGCTATCAGTTTTAATAATAAAAATATAATTATAAGTCTCTGATATTATCCCTGAATATTCTTCTTTTTTATTTCTACTACCATTATATATAATCTTAACATTATCACCTAGTTTACTATCTATATTATTCTTAATTTTTTCAATAGTCATAATTATCTAGGATACCCAATATACATAGTACCCTTAGTAATAATCCCCCCTATTCCATCTGCACCATATTTAGTTTTAGCAAGTATTTTAATCAAATCAATATTATTATTTTTATCTGAAAAAGCAAGACAAGCCGCTATAATAGCAGGATCAAGTGCATGAATATTAATTCTTTTAGGACTTGAAGCAAAATTAGCACCTGCCTTAATTAGCTCTTCATAATTAGACTGACAAGCACCTGCTATTATAAATAACTTTTCATGTGAACTCTCATATTTTCTAGCTTCTTTCACAGCCAAAACAAAATTACTAGTATTTTTATAATTATTACCACTTCTTTTCTTTCTATAATAAGCATCATGACCAGTAATAACTAAAATATCAGGATTATATTTTTTTAAATTATCATTTACAACCTCAATAAGATTATTTTCATCAACATAAACTCCATAAGCCTTTAATCTATTTTTTTTATAAAAATTCATACACTTTTCTAAATATTCATTATCACCATCAATATGAAGAATTCTGCCAGGTAAATAAAAATACTCATCTCTTTCTAATGACCTATACCCATCAATTTCTGGGGAAAAATCATCAATAGAATTAGAATTATATATTTTCAAATCATCACTAGGACTATCTGCAAATAATCTAACTACTACCCCTTTTAAAACATAAATGTCTTCCTTAATATCAATAATTTTAAATATAATATCATTATCATAAGATTTCCTAGTAACTAAATCACCAATATTAAACATACTATCACCCATAAAATAATATGATATAAAAAAAAATATATAACAAAAAAGAGCTACTTTAGTAACTCATTTGAAATTTCAACAAAAACATAATATGGAATCTTTTCACTTCTCATGCTAAGATCATAACCATATTTTTCTAGCACTTTAGAAACAATATCTAAATTATATTTATTTATTAAATTATTTTTAATTGTCTTTCTCTTAAATTGAAAAGAATCTTTAACTAATTTATCAAAATGTTCAAAAGAAGTAAGATCTTCAAGATTATCTTTTCTTATCATCTTAATAACAGCAGAATCAACATTAGGAGTCGGATAAAAAGCCTTCCTATCAACATCAATAATTTTCTCTATATTAAAATAATAATTAAGAAGAACAGTTATCTGACCATATTCTTTTGTACCAACAGGAGCAGATAATCTTTCCGCCACCTCTTTTTGTATCATAATAACAATCTCATTAGCGGGTATAGTTTCCATAACAAATTTGCTAACAATTGGTGTGGTAATATAATATGGTAAATTAGCTACTATATAAATATTTTTATAATTATATTTCTTTAAATCTTCTTTAACATCACGATATAAAAAATCATCCCATATAATATCATAGTTATTAAATTCCAACAATTCTCTACTAAGAATTTTTTTTAACCTAGTATCAATTTCATATAAAAGTACAAAATCGGCCTTCTTAAGCAATTTTTTAGTTAAATTACCACTACCAGGTCCAATCTCAATAATCATATTATTTTCTTTATAATCAATAGCATTAGCAATATTATCAACTATACTATCATCTATCAAAAAATTTTGCCCTAAACTTTTTCTAAAATCAAAATTATAAATCATTAATATATAACAATAACAAAAATTTCAGTCAGTATTAAAAATACTGAAATTAATGTTAATCCCAATCCAATTTTACCAATATTACTTTTTTTATTAACTAGAGCAAAAATTAAAGAAATAATCGTAAAGAACATCGTAGTACTAACAAAACCTAATCCATATATAATTCTTTCATAAGCTTTAGTATACATACCAACCTCACTTATATCATAAAAAAACAATGAAAAAGACAAAATAAAAGATATAATACTAAAAACCAAAGTAACAACATTAAAAAGTTTCATATTATTTTTTTTACTTTTTACTTTATTTTCACGTTTTTTTAATATAACTCCACAATTTAAACAAACATAAGCATCTTCATCAACCTTATTACCACAATTTGAACAATACATAAAAATTCCTCCTACTAGATAATTTTACCACATAAAAAAAATAGAATCAATAACTATGATTCTATTTATGATAAGTTTCATTATTTAATATTTTACATGATCTATAAATCTGTTCTAACAATACAACCCTAAATAACTGATGTGGAAAAGTAAATTTAGAAAATGATAATTTATAATTACTTATTTCTTTTATACTTTTATCTAAACCATCAGAGCCCCCAACAATAAATATAATATTAGGATTAGTAATAAATATTTTATCTATTTTATTAGCAAGTTCTATAGAAGTAAGCATATTGCCTTCAATCTCTAAAGTAATAACATAATCATTACTCTTAATATGTTGCTTAATTTTAATAGCTTCTTCTTTCATATTAGAGTCATTAACTTCAATAATATCTATTTTATAATACTTAGAAATCCTCTTTTCATAATCAGAAATAGCATCTCTTAAATACTTTTCTTTAACTTTTCCAACACAAATAATCTTAATCATAACTTAACAAGCTCCGTCTCTTTATTTTGTTTAGCAATAATAATATTATCAACATGAGTGTCACTATCATTAAGTCTTTCAATAAGTGTATTATAAGCAAGCTCCTCAGTATTATTATCTTCAGATAAGTGAGCAAGAATAATACATTTAGTATTATTTCCTATAAAAGAAGACAAATATTTAGCCGAATCATAATTAGATAAATGACCTTTATCAGATAATATTCTTTGTCTTAAGTTAAACGGATAACTACCATTATTAAGCATTTCAATATCATGATTAGACTCCATAACATAAACATTTCTATTACTTAAAATATCAAAATACTTCTTATTAATATATCCAGTATCAGTAATATAAACAATAGAGTCATCACCACTTATGATTATATATCCTCTAGAATCAGGAACATCATGAGAAGTCTTAATAGCAATAATATGCATATCTCCAATATCAAATTCATTTTCTAAAAATACATAATTATTTAAATAATCTAAACTCTTTAACATAACATCTGTAATATAAACAGGAATATTATATTTATTTTCAAACACCTTAAGGCCCTTAACATGGTCAACATGAGTATGAGTAATTAGTACTGCATTTATTTCTTCAGGCTCAACGCCAATATCCTCTAATTTTTCCTTTACATATTTAGCACTATTACCAATATCAATAAGTATTTTTACCTTTTCAGATTCTATATAAGTAGTATTTCCTTTACTACCAGAAGACAAAACACAAATTTTCATCAATATAAATTTAGAGGATTAATAGGAGTTCCATTAGAGCTACCAACCATAACTCCAAAATGTAAATGTGTACCGCCATAAGGATTATAAGAACTAGGTGTAGGTACAACATATCCTGTATTTCCCATAGTTGCAATTTTTTGTCCTCTAGCAACCGTTTGACCAACACTAACATTAATCTCCCTTAAATGCATATAAATAGTATAATAACCTCCTGCATTATGATTAACTATAATATAATTACCTCTTCCACCATTACACCTAGTATAACCTGGTGAACAACCACCAACAGCCTTAACAACCACACCATTATTAGCAGCATATATTGAAGAACCATAACCAACATATATATCTAAGGCATCATGGAAAGAACCCCAACGATATTCAAAATAAGTAGTAATAGTATAAGGTTTGTCAGTTGGCCATGCCCAATAACTTAAATCAGCAACATTAGGAGCATATTTTTGACCCTTAACAATAATCCTATTAATAGCAGGTTTAATTTCCGTAGAGCTAGCAACAGTACCAGAAACCAATTGACCATTAATATACTGACTCTTTCTAGTTACTTTATATAAACCATTTTCACCATCTCTAATAACTTCTTGATAACCAACATATTGACTAGAATCATATTGAATTTCCGTATCATAATCACGTTCTTCTTCTCCAACACTATGTACATCTACAACAACAGATACTATAGGATCGATTAGTCCAACATTTACTTTTTGATTTTCATAAAGTAAATTATTAGCACTTGTAAAACTTGGATTAGCAATCAAAAATTCCTGAACATTAAGCTTATGACTACTAGCAATTGATTCAATACTATCCTCTGCTTTAACTATATAAGTTTCCTGTTCATCAAGTGTTCCATATAATAAATACTTACTAAGTTCATCACTATCAACAAATATTTTTTGATCAGTAGGAATTAAAGCTTCTTTATAAGTAATTTCATCATCAACATCAATATTCTCTATCATACTACCTGAATCTTTAACCTCTTCTTGTGTACCAGCTAAAAACTTCTCATATTGATCTTTATCAACAAAAGCCTTAATAGTATTTTCCAAAGCATCATCAAAAACTTCCTTAGATAATACATAAATATTAGTTGTCTTAGTTTCATTTTCTTCCGAATCTTCACTCTTTACTTTACTAACAATTTTAATTTCATAACCCTTAATAGTAAATTTCTTATTATCAATAATTTTATTATATATCTGTTCATCACTATTAACAGAAGTATCATAAGTAAAATTCTTTTTTATTTCAACTCCTTTAGGAGTATATACAGTATCAACATTGTACTTATTTTTTAATTCTTCTTCTTTAACATTTATATAATCCTCAAAACTTTTCTTAGAAACAATATTACCAATACTTCTACCATCTAAGTAAACAGTATAAACAGTTTGTGGTTCAATAGTAACATTTTTATAAAATACCAATAAAAATATCCCTAAAGAAATAACAATCAGAGAAACAATAACACCAAATCCCCATTTATTATTATTTACCACTACTATCACTCTCCCTCTTTATAGATAAAAATGTTGATGTCTTCTTCTTAAATAACAAATCAATAGTTTTAGTAGGACCATTTCTGTGTTTAAGAATAATAAGTTGAATAGGATTAGGAACCTCATCACCAACAGGAACTTCAACATCAGGGGCATGAAGTGCCGCAACAATATCAGCATCTTGCTCAATAGAACCAGATTCTCTCAAATCACTAAGAACTGGTTTTTTGTCTTCTCTTTTTTCAACACTTCTTGATAACTGTGATAAAGCAATAACAGGAACTTCAAGTTCAAGTGCCATAGTTTTAAGTGCCCTAGATATTTCAGAAACTTCTTGTTGTCTAGAGCCAGAATATCTAGAAGAAGAATCAATAAGCTGTAAATAGTCAATTATAACAAGACCCAAACCATCACCTTGCGTAGCGAGTCTTCTACATTTAGCTTTAATTTCAGCAGGGGTAACCCCTCCAGCATCATGAAAATAAATATTAGTATCAGCAAGTATACTAATTGCTTCATTAAATCTCTTCCAATCCTCATTTTCTAACTTACCAGTACTAAGTTTCTTATTATCAATTTGTCCAAGAGAACTAATCATTCTCATAATAAGTTGTTCAGCAGGCATCTCTAATGAAAATATTGCAATATTTTTTTTAGTACTCTTAGCAGCAGCTAAAGCCAAATTAAGAGCAAAAGCCGTTTTACCAACAGCAGGTCTAGCAGCAATAATAATTAACTGCGTTGGATGTAATCCTTCAGTCAAAGAATCAAGTTCACCAAAACCAGTAGTCAAGCCATTAATTTTACCACCATTTTTAGATAAAAACTCTAAATCACTTTGAGCTTTACTAAGTACATCCTGTACTTTTCTAAATTCACTTGTCTTTCTAAATTTAGAAATGTTAAGAATATCTTTCTCTGCTTCATCAATAGTATCAGCAGCATTAACTTCTGCATTAGTGGCCTTATTAACAATATCCGTAGCTACTTCAATCATTTTTCTTAAAGTATACTTTTCACTAACTAAATTAATATAATATTCAATATTAGCTCCAGTAGCAACAGAATTAACTACTTCATTCAGATATTCAACTCCACCTACTTCACCAATTTTGTTTATATTAATTAAATATGTTGTAACTGAAGTAATATCTACCGGAGTATCATTCAAATACAATGATTTAATAGCATCAAATATCTTACCATGACTATCTAAATAAAATATATCTTTATCAGCCTCTTCACATCCTCTTTGAAGAGATTCTCTAGACCAAAACATTGAGCCAAGTAAACACTTCTCAGCTTCAATATTTTTAGGTAATTCTTTATTCATAACTCACCTACTTCTTTATAAGTTCAACCCTAACCTTAGCAATAACCCCTTTATATAATTGAACATCTACATAAAACGCTCCAAGTGAAGATAAACTCTCATTCATCATAATCATCTTTTTATTAACGTCATAACCAAGTACACTTAGTTTTTCACAAATTTGTTTACTAGATATAGAGCCAAATACTTTCCCATCATTTCCTGCTTTAACATCAAAAGAAAGTTTTTCGGATTCAATTTTCTTTTTAATTTTATTTGCTTCTTTTATATTTTTCTCTTCATTCTTCTTATTATTCTCTATTTCTACTTCTAATCTATCACCACTAGATTTAGTATATTTAACAGCATATCCATTCTTAATTAAATAATTAGTAGCATATCCATCACTAACTTCTTTAATTTCATTCTTTTTACCTTGTTTTTTTAAATCTTTAATAAAAATAACCTTCATAATATATCCCACCTCTTACTTATCTATTATACAATATTTTTATAACAATGTCATTAAAAAAAGAAAAAATATAGCCATTACTGACTATATTATTATTTACAAAATGGAACAAATCCCATGAATCTTGCTCTTTTAACTTCTTGAGCAACATGTCTTTGATGTTTAGCACAAGTACCTGTAAATCTTCTAGGTAAAATTTTACCATTATCATTAATATATTTAGATATAATTGCTACATCTTTATAATTAACAGGTTTTCCTGCACACATATGACATATTTTTTTTCTTTTTTTACGAAATTCAGCCATGTTTATCCTCCTTTTTTAGAATGGTAAATCATTGTCACTAATTTCAATTGAATCTCCAAATGCTTCAAATGGATCCTTATCAACAGATACAGTTTCCATATTATTCATATTAGAAGAAGAGCTTACACTATCTTCTCTAGGAGGTTCAGGTAAACTATTAAAATCATTACTACTAGTATTAGTACCTTTAGAATCTAAAAAACTAATATTATTAGCAAGAATCTCAGTAACATAAACTCTCTTACCATCTTTATCTTCATAATTTCTTGTTTGAATTCTTCCGTCTACTGCTATTTGATTACCTTTTTTTTGATATTTAACAAGATTTTCAGCTTGCTTATCCCAAACTACACAATTAATAAAATCAGCTTCTCTTTCACCATTTGCATTAGTAAAATTTCTATTTACTGCAATTGAAAACTGACAAACATTTCTACCAGTAGATGTAGCTCTAAGTTCAGGATCTTTAGTTAATCTTCCTATCAATAATGCTTTATTCATACTTATTCTCCTTATTTATCTAGGTTAATAACAAGATGTCTAACAATATTTTCATCAATTCTAGCTACTCTATCAAATTCTTTAACAGCAGCATCATCAGATGATTCTATATTGTATAAAAAGTAATAACCTGATTTAAATTTCTTAATTTCATAAGCAAATTCTTTTTGACCTAATTCTTTAGATAAAGTAATCTTAGCTTTGTGATCAGTTAAAATCTTCTCTAATGATTTAACAGTACCTTTAACAGTAGCTTCATCAACATCTGGTCTTACAATAAACATAATTTCATAATTTTTCATTATTACACCTCCTTTTGGACTAACGGCCTATTACTAGGCAAGGAGCTTTCGCTCACAAGTATTATAACAATTTTATCTTAATAAGTAAAGAACTTTTTACAAAAAATTAACTATTTACATAATATTATGACCTAATTTATAATTTTATCTCTTTCCACTATAAATTTCATACCAATCTTTTAATTTATTACCACCATCACTAGCCAATTTCTTTATAAAACTCCAACCAATCTTACAATTATCTTTTATATCACTAAATATATCTTTTGCTTTATTACAGCCTTCTTCATTATTAGAACAAATCTTAACAGATAAATCCAAATAACTACTAACTAATCTATCTTTAACATTAGTATATATCTTATTTCCGTTACTAGATATACTCTTCTTATATCCAGGAATATATTCTTCTATTTTACTATCTATCTTAAGAGCCAAAGCAATAACTTTTATTTTAGTATTATCACTAAGTTCACTAAAAGTATATCCCTTTATTTCTTTATCATAAAAAATAAAATCAACAATATCAATAAAATATTCTTTAGCTTTATCTTTAATACTAACCTTATTACTATTAATATCATTATAATTATTCTCAAAATACTGAATAACATCATTTTCATTTTTTATATCTACACTACTATCATTATTATCTTGTCTAGTTATAGTCTCATCTTCATCTTTATCATTAGACTTATTACTTACTTCATTATTGACAGTAGCTTTACTAGCAGATTTAATATTAGCATCATTATTAGGCTTAAGTTCATTAATAGTTTCTTTTCCTTTACTAATACTAACAATAAACAAAATTAATAACAAAATAAAAATAATAGAAGTAACAACCAAAATAATAATATTCTTCTTTTTATCCATAAAACCACCACCAAAATAATAGCACTTTTTAAAATAAAAAGCAATATAATTGACAAATATAAAAAAATAAAGTATCATAATAATCACTAAAAAAGGAAGTGACTTTACATATGAAAGAAACAAAGTATATAACCATAGGTACGCCAATAATATCAAATGATATATTTCGTAATATACTAAGACCATTAGATAATTTTAGTCTTAAACCAACCGGAGGTCTTTGGGCATCAAAATTCAATTTACCATATGGAAAAATATGTCCGTGGTTTGATTACCTACTAGATGCTAGAGGAATAGCAAGATCAATATCAGAATATAGAGATTTAACAAAAGCTACTATTTTCACCCTAAAAGAAAATGCTAATATTTTAACAATAAATACTTCTAATCAAATACTTGAACTATCAAAAAAATATCCATCATATTATCAATCATTAAACTATATTTATGAAATAACCGAAAGAAATACAATTTTTGATTATGAAGTGCTATCAAAAGCATATGATGGAATATACATAAACTATGAAAATATATATCGAGAAATAAAATCTGAAGTATTTGATTCTTGGAGTATTGACACCCTACTTTTATTTAATTTAAACTGTATAAAAGAATATCAATCTGTAAAAATTAATGTTAATTTCCATGAGCTTTATCCACTACCATATATAGATATGAAAAAAGATTTAAGTACTCCAAAATTAATATCAAATAGAAGTATAAATTACAATGAAATATATAACTATGTAGAGTCAATATTCAAAGAATTAACTAAAGATATTAAAGTACAATCATTTTCTAACTATGATGAATTTTTTGAAACAATAATATACTATGCCAATGAAGCTCTAAAAATAGCAACAATATCAAAAGAAAAAGAAATAAAATTAATACAAGAATCATTAAAAGAAAATAATCTAGAAATAGCAGAAAAAATAATCATAAGAAATATAGTACTAAATTATCTAAGCGAATATCTATATCAAGAACAAGATAAAATTATAACATTACCAAAAACTCCATCTAGTAAAAGAAAAATGTATAAAATATAATTGTACTAAAATAATATTAATGTTATAATTAAAAACGGAGTGATAACATATGAAAGAAGTAATTTTAGATACAATTGTAGATTCATTAAAATTAATACCATTCTTATTAGTAGCCTTTCTAATAATAGAATTATTAGAGCATAAATTAAATAATAAAACAAAAAACATTTTAACCAAATCAAAAAAAATAGGACCAATAATTGGTTCTCTACTAGGAGTAATACCACAATGTGGTTTCTCTGTAATGGCTACTAATCTATATATAACAAGAATAATAACACTAGGTACATTAATATCAATATATTTATCTACTAGTGATGAAATGTTAATAATAATGATATCCGAAAAAGTAGAAATATCATTAATACTAAAAATATTATTAATAAAAATATTCTTCGGTATAGTGTATGGTTTAATAATAGATAAAATAATAAACAAAAAGAAAAAAGATAAAGAAACAAATTATGAATTATGTGATGAAGAACATTGTGATTGCAATCATAGTATATTATTATCAGCAATAAAACACACCTTACATATAACACTATTTATATTTATCATAACACTAATAATAAATACTATATTCACCCTACTAGGAGACAATTATCTATCAAAAATATTATTAAATAATAGTATATTATCTCCATTCATAACTAGTCTAATAGGATTAATACCAAATTGTGCTGCTAGTGTAATATTAACAGAATTATATTTAAATAGCACCATATCATTAGGAGCCTTAATTGGAGGTCTCCTAACAAGTAGTGGTTCTTCTCTATTAGTATTAATTAAAAATAATAAAAACCAAAAAGAAAATCTATCAATTATTCTATTACTCTATGCATTAGGAGTTCTATCGGGAATAATAATAGAATTAATAAGTCTAATAAAGTAACATTAAGTTGTTACTTTTTTAAATTAAACTAAAAATGTAGTATCATCAATAAACTCATAATCCGTCTTATATTTAATATATCTAACTAATCTAAATAAGCTATCGTCTTTTCCTTTAGCCTCTAACATAATATCAATATCTCTATCATATTTCTTAAGTATTTCTATAAAATTAATAAAATCATCACCATTAATATATTCACTATGGCTTCTATAATCTCTCTTATTTTTAGGAGAAGAAAAATGCACCTTAACTCTCCTATTACCCCAACTATTAAAAATATCTACAAAAGAAAAATCACTTTTATTACATAAATGATGATGATAATCTAAAACAATAGGTATACTAGTAACTTTGGATATTTTTAGAACATCATTAACATTAAAAACTTTATCATCATTTTCAATAGCAATACATTTTCTTAAATATATAGGTAATTTATTAAAATTATTAATAAACCTGCTAATAGAATTTTCCTTACCAAAAGTACTACTACCAACATGAAGTATTAATATTTTATCATTTACATTTAGCATATTCAAAAGATTATAATGATATTCAAGTATCTTAACAGAATTAGAAACAACATCACTCTTCACACTATTAAGCACGCAAAACTGATCAGGATGAAAATCAACTCTCATTTTGCTATCACTAATTTTCTTACCTATAGTATCATAATAACTCTTGTATTTATTAGTATAGTCAAATTTAACATCATCTTTAGTAGCAAGAGGAATAATTTTTGAAGAAATTCTATAAAAATGAATGTTATTCTTAATATTATAATCAATTATATTATTTAAAGATTTTAAGTTAGAAATAATAACTCTATCCAACTTATCAATATCTCCATCTTTTAAATATTTACTATAAGTATAAGGGCTAGAACTACTATCATTAATACAATTAGTAATACATGAATATCCAAGTCTAACCTTCATAAAATCACCATTATTAATATTAACAAAATAAAAATAATTAAACGAATAACTAAAACTATGTTATAATAATTGCATAGAAAGGAAGTAATAATATGTCTGCAACTAAAGTAAAAGAATATTTAAAAAAATATAATATGGATAATAGAATAATAACCGTACCAACAACTAGTGCTACTGTAAAAGAAGCAGCAGAAGCTCTTGGTACTGAAGAAGCTAGAATTGCTAAAACATTATCATTTAAATTAAAAGATAAATATATCGTTGTTGTAACAAAAGGAGATGTTAAAATAGATAACGCTAAATATAGACATACCTTTGGAGAAAAGGCTCATATGGTAGCAGCAACAGAAGTAGAAGAAAAAATAGGCCATCCTGTAGGAGGAGTATGTCCCTTTGCATTAAATGATGGTGTAGAAGTATATCTAGATGAATCACTAAAGAATTTTGAAACAGTATTTCCTGCTTGTGGAGCTACTAATAATGCTATAGAAATATCGATTGAAGAATTAGAAAAAGTAACTAACCGCACAGCATGGGTAGATGTAACAAAAGAAAAAGAAGACTAATATCAAGTACAACACTTGATATTTTTTATTACTATTAAAAAAATATTACAACCTATATCTTAAATGATATAAAAATAACTAGCTTATATTAAGTTAAACATTATGCGCTATAAGCCTTACTATGTAAGTCTTATTAGTGTTATTTGGAGTCAAAAAGTCTCCAAATAAGTATCAACCATACCTATTATATTTGGGGTGAAAAACATAATAATATAAAATTAAGTCAAGATTTAAAATACAATCTTGGCTCTTTAAATAGTACTTTGCGACATTGGGAAAGAAGTTATTAATATTGAAGAATGTTTTGAAGAAAAACAAAAATTCACAAAAGAAATAGCAAGTAATGAATTAAAGCAATTACAAATACACATTATTGATATACAAATTATCACAGACGATAAGGAATATGAATATTATGCATTAATGAGTGAAATTTTATATAGGCAGAAAAAATTATAAGTAATATTAATTAATTATTAGCATTTATTCAAATACTATTGATTAGTTTTAATTATTTCCACGACCTTAATAGTTCCATCAACAATAGTTTCATTCATTTGTTTTTTATCATTAGTATTATCATTTGATTTCCAATATATATCTGCTTTTCTAAAATTATATTCTTTATCCAAAGTTCCATCAAAACAATTACAAGCATTACCAGCAAAGCTTTTCCCATCAGCACTAACTTTAACAATTTGATAAACAGGCCTACCTATACTAATAAAATAATCGTACCATTTTACTGCATCATCCAAAGTTTTTGAGACATATAAGGAGGCTAATCTTGACGGATAATTTGAATAAAATTTCTTTCTTACTTCCTCTAGAGCTAATTCTCTCAGTGCTACTTTAGTGTGATGATCAAGTTCAACATTTTTATATTTTTTAGGATTATTATAAATATCTTTTACCTTATCATATAAATTATAAACCCTTTTATAAACTCCACTATGTTGATTTTCATCAAAAACTATTACTTGTCCGAGTTTCATGGGACTTTCAGTAACCACATGATAAAAAAATCGTTTCATTATTACCACCAACCTACAAATATTATATCATTAAATCATTTAATTTTAACATAAATTATATTTTTAATTCTTTTGTTTCTATATTTAACATAAAATCAACTCCTTTACATAACAAAAAAACTAACTATTTCTAGTTAGCATTTATTACTCTCAGAAGTTAATTTCCGAGTTCCCTATCAATTTGGATCCAACGTCGTAGGTATCTACAACTTTTTTCCAATATACGAATTGATACATAAATATCAATCACTAGATATAATATACCATATTTTCACAAATTTTTAAATAGTTTCACTGAACTTTATTTAATAACCAATTTAATGATTTATTTGTAAGTTTTGCAATCTCTATTATAAATAGTGTTGAAACTGTTGATTTTCCTGATTCATAAGCACTTATAACAGAATGTGTTGTATTTAATTTTGAGGCAAGTTTTTCTTGAGTATAATTGATAGATTTCCTTGCTTCTTTTAACTTTTTACCTAAATTAATTCTATCAATTTCTACTTTATCAAATTTGATATACTTGTCATTTGATAAATCTACTAAATAATCAATATTTATATTATATTCATTTGATATTTTATTTAGATAATATAATGGTATTGTATTTTTGTTTATTTCCCATAATGAATATGCTGTTCTTGTACACCCTAAAACTCTTGATATGTCTTCTTGAGTAATCTCCAATTCTTCTCTTATATTTTTAATTTTCTCGGTATTCATAATCATCACCTAAGAAAATTATCTTATTTTTGCTTTCTATTTCGACATTTTGCTATTCATAACGACAAAAATATGATATAATTATGATAGAAAGGAGAATTTTATGAAAAAAATAAATATTTTCAAAATTATTATACTTGTTTTATGTTTTATTGCATTAATTGGCTTGTTCTTACCTTATGAGAAATCTATTGGAGAATATAGACAAAGTTTAAAAGATAATCCCACAACAATGAATATTGAAGAAGTAAATTTTAAAAATAAAGATGCTATTGATATTTCAATAATAGAAAATTTAAAAGTTTATTCATATGCAATGAATAATAGTTCAGGAAATGATTGGGTACAAGGCGAATCAATTATTAATGTGATTATCACTATTGCTTTAATAGTATCTATTGTTTTAACCATATTATTTTCATTATTAAATAAATCAGTTTTAACAATAATTTTTTCAATCATAATGGGAATTAGTTCATTATTAATGAATTATGATATAGTAGATCGTGGCGTTATTCCTTCATCTACATACACTTATGGACTTGCTTATTATCTATATGTTCCATTAACAATAATAATATTGGTTTGCTCAACAATAAATATTATCAATAGTAAAAAAAAGAAAAATAGTGTTAATTAAAAAGGAGTATTATAGTTGTATGGAAAAGAAAGAAATAGAAGAAAAAGTTAATTCAAAAAATAATAACTTAATTTTAAAAATAGTAATTGGTATATGTATAATTTTAGTTATTGTGATTATATGTTTAGTTGTTTTTATGAACAAGGATAATACAAATAACAATAATAATGGAAATTCACAAATAAATAACAGTTCAAGCAAAATAAATAATAATTCTACAATCCAAGGAAAGACAACAGAGGAATTGAAAAATAATTCAAAGTCTGATATTGAAAATTTAACGAATGAACTAGAAAATGAATGGAAAACTCTCTCGGGAGAAATAACAACTTTTGATAGTTATAAAACCAATAAAGAAAAAATATCAAATTACTATGATAAAATCGTAAAAAATAGTGAAGACTTTTCAATTAGAATTCGTGAATATGCTTTAAAATATGGTGAAATCATAGTTAATTCTGATAAATCTCTTAATGATAAATATGATGAACTAGAAGATATGTATGATGATATTTATGACGGGGTTGCAGAAGATTTATATAATGACATATATGATGGCTTGTTAGAAGATATGTATGACTATTATTATGATGGAATATTAGACGATGCTTATGATAATGTTCCTTATAGTGATTATTCAGATATAAGTAGTGCTGAATATAAAAATTATTCTAATGCTCGCTCTGATGTTTATAAGGCATATTCTAAAGCTAGGTCAGATGTATATCAATTTTATTCAAAACTAAGGAGTAAAATATATTCTAAAGATTTAGATAGAGCCAAAGAAGCAATACAAGATTTTAGTAAAGACATTGATAAATTAAAAAACAAGTAAACAAAAATTCTCATTTAAATAAAGATGACTACATCTCAATTTCGTAGTCATCTTTTTCTTTGCCTAAATCATGTTCTTTACTGAATTTATAAGTATTATTTAATTGTATCATCTTCAATAACACCATACTCGTATAAATCTCTTGAAAATTCACAATATTTATCTCTATCTTTTCTATTAAATAATCTTCTAATTCATTAATTTTAATTTTATTACCAAAGTTTTTGATATAAACATCATTAGAATAATTAAAAACAAGAAACATTATATTATTGATAATTACTTTGTGAGGTTCCACATAAGCCAAATTAGATTTATCAATTTTTCTAATACTTCAATTTATAAATGTAGGAGTAGTATTACAAAAATCACAAATAAACTCTAATTTCTTTTTAAGTGATTCATCAACAGGTATTTCTTATTTGATAATATTAATCATAAACGCCATCCTTTCTTTAGGATGATTTCTTTGTAAGACACAAAAGAATCAATCTTTCGATTGATTCTATACATCAAGTTCAAACTAAACAGTTCGAACAAATTTCACTATGGAGCGACAACTTTACTTATAATCGAAAAATTATACTCCCAAAGTTGTTTGATTAAATCAACTAGATAAATTATATATTAATTATTTTTAAAAATCAATATATTTTGCTAACTTTCTTCTCCTATTATAGCGATTAAAGCATCTTGAACAAGCCTATTTAAATATCGAAAGTTTTTAATAGTTTTAATTTTATTTTCATCAATTAATTTTATAACATCATGATAATTAATATTTTTATTATATTTTTCATTATATGTATTTACTAATTTTTCTGCTTTATCCCTAACATATTTATTTTTTGTAGGATAATCTAATTGTTGAAATAATGCTTTCATAGTAAATCTCGATAATAAAGGCTCCGGAATAACTTTTTTATAATTATTTTCACTTAAATTAGTTGTAAAAATGATTAAGTATCCCCTTAAATCAAATTCATTTTCATTTAAATCTGTAAATTTGCCATCTTCTAATAGTTCATAAAAGAAATTAAAAATATCATTATCTGCTTTTTCAAATTCATCAATTAGTATAACTTTTGAATCGCTATTTTTGATTTTGTTTGATAATTCGCCACCACGTTCACTCCCATAATATCCTTTAGGTGATCCTATCAAACTATTAAGCGCACCTTGAGTTTTATAATTTCCAAGATTTATTTTAATAATTTTACTATCCTTGTAAAATGTTTCATGTATTATTCTTGCTAATTCGGTTTTTCCTATTCCAGAGTCTCCACAAATCAATAACGACATAATTTTAATTTCTCCAAGATTATAAAGGATAGAATAATTTTTTATGTATCTAACTAGATCATTTTTAAACTGCTTATGTCCATATAATCTTTCTTCTAAATTCTTTTCTAACTTCTCAATTTGTTCATTAGTAAGATTACTAAAATCTGCATCTGATTCATCATCATTTTTATATATATTGTTAATTGGTATTACATCGTCAATATATTGGCCAAAATCGCTTCTAAATCTTGTTAATGAGTTATAATTAATTATAATGTGCCAATTTTTATTTTTATTGACCTCGCTAATAACTTTTTCCACAGATAATGGGTTGTCTTGAGTGCTTTTATAGAGATTAGTAATGTCAATATATATGTTATTATCATTAGAAAAA
>OJNJ01000169.1_pt1 | contig 34011 bp, 26 predicted proteins | sample 1597491 | NCBI WGS metagenome assembly OJNJ01 (sample SAMEA2452132, study PRJEB22498) | human gut metagenome | biome: human feces; feature: human gut; material: feces | place: Australia | collected 2012 | reverse complement strand
GAGAACTGATTTCAGAAATGGAACTGCGTAAAGCAGCATAAACACAGGCAGATATGCAGTGGATTACCTGTTATGTGGAAACCTGCCGTATCCGGCATGGAAGAAGCACATATCTGTGCAAAATCTAAGTAACAGGCGTATCCGCCGATATTTGGTCTGCCGCCTAAAGCGGCCGGAAGCACGTGGCTTTAGTCATGTGAGGTTCACGCATTTATAGGGTATAATATTTTGTAACTATTCAGAGTCCCATCTCGCCATATGAAATTCCAGAAAAATAGCTCATTTATGTAAACATGATTCGCGATTTTTCTTCCATTTCGCATGGCTCCGAATAGCTACAATATTTTCAAATCATTATTTACGAGGATGAAGGATAATAACATGTCTGATTTTAGTATCAACGAAATGCAGGAAATGCAGAAAGCGGGAAAAATGCGGACTGAAAAACAGAAGACCGGAATTGTATGGGATTCTCACAGGAGGACGAAAGTGAAAAACCGGAAGCTGCGTGGGAAAATCCTGTCCTTGTGATAGTCAGAGGGATCAAGTATAATGAGTCATATAAAATGTTGACGGGAGGGATTTGCATGGGAAGTTATCTGAATCCGGGAAATGAAGCATTTGCGGTTGCATTAAATTCTGAGATTTATGTTGATAAAACAGGACTGCTGACTTATACGAATAAAGTCATGAACACTCTGCAGGGATATATCTGCAACAGCCGCCCGCGGCGGTTTGGAAAATCAATTACGGCAAACATGCTCACCGCGTATTACAGCAAGGGCTGCAGTTCGAAAGAAATGTTTTCCGGGCTGGAAATCAGCAGGGCAAAGGATTTTGAAAAACATCTGAATCAGTATGATGTGCTCCACTGGGATATCCAATGGTGTATGGAACCGGCAGGCGGACCGGAGCGGATTGTTTCTTATATCTCAGAAAAAACGATTTCGGAGTTAAAAGAATATTATCCCCATATACTTCCAGAAGAAATCCGGTCACTGCCGGAGGCGCTGTCGCGGATCAACGCGGCATCCGGAACAAAATTTATTGTGATTATAGACGAATGGGATGTTCTGATTCGTGACGAGGCGGCGGATCTCAAAACACAGGAAGAATATATCAATTTTCTGCGGGCGATGTTCAAAGGGACGGAGCCGACAAAATATATTCAATTGGCATATCTGACAGGTATTTTGCCTGTAAAAAAAGAAAAGACACAGTCGGCGCTGAACAATTTCAAAGATTATTCGATGCTACATGCCGGGCCGATTGCACCATATGTAGGTTTTACAGAAACAGAAGTTCAAAAACTATGTGAAGTATATGGTCAGAAGTTTGAAGAAGTCAAACGATGGTACGACGGTTATCAGATTGGGAAATATCATGTATACAATCCAAATGCCGTTGTGAACCTGATGCTCGAAGGCGAATTCCAGAGCTACTGGTCCGGAACCGCATCCTATGAGGCGATTGTTCCGCTGATCAATATGGATTTTGATGGCCTGAAAAGTGCCGTAATCGAAATGCTTTCAGGAGATCATGTTCCGGTTGATGTTACCTCTTTTCAGAACGATACCGTTAGCTTCGCCAATAAAGACGATGTGCTGACGTATCTGATTCACCTTGGATATCTGGCCTATGACCGGACATTTAGAACTGCTTTTATTCCGAATGAGGAAATCCGTCAGGAATTGATTCTGGCAACGAAAAGGAAAAAATGGAATGAGTTGATTGTATTTCAAAAAGAATCAGAGCAGCTTCTGAAAGATACAATTCAGATGAATGGAAACGCAGTAGCAAAAGAAATTGAAAAAATTCACAGGGAATATACTTCTGTGATTCAGTATAACAATGAAAACTCACTCAGCAGTGTTCTGTCCATTGCCTATTTGAGTTCCATGCAATACTATTTCAAACCAATCCGCGAATTTCCCGCGGGTCGTGGATTTGCAGACTTTGTGTTTATTCCAAAGCCGGAGTTTCAGAATTATTACCCGGCGCTTGTTGTGGAACTGAAATGGGACAAAAGTGTCAGAGCAGCATTAGATCAGATCAGAGACAGAAAATATCCGGAGTCTGTTGCATGCTATGCAGGGGAGCTTTTGCTGGTGGGAATTAACTACAATGAAAAAACAAAAGAACATGAATGCCGGATTGAAAAGTATGAAAAATAAGGGCATATTTTAATTTCAGTTTACAGAGATAAAAGAGTATGGATAAGATAGAGATATATCATTATTTAAAAAGGCAAAATATAGCGTATGAAATTACGGAACATAAGGCAGTTTTCAATATGGAAGAAGCAGATGCTGTTGATTTGCCGTATCCAGAGTGGGGCGCTAAAAATTTATATTCAAATGGATATGGATGGCCTGAAAGATTCTGTGGTTCGAATGCTTGCTGGTGAAGCAGTTCCGATTCATATCGGAACATTCAGTAACGATATGACCACGTTTGCAACGAAAGATGATGTACTGACCTTACTGGTGCATCTTGGCTATCTGACCTACAACAGCATTGATGAAACTGTGAGCATTCCCAATAAAGAAGTTTCAAAGGAATATGTCAACGCAATCAGCACAATGAACTGGCATGGCGTAGCGGATTTGCCGATGTGTGTATGATCCCAAGACCGTGCCATCTGGATAAGCCGGCGATTGTGATTGAACTGAAATGGGACAAAAGTGCAGTTGGAGCAATCGAACAAATTAAAGAAAAACAGTATGGAAATGCATTGAAAGACTATCAGGGAAATTTGCTGCTTGCCGGTATCAATTATAATAAAAAAACGAAGAAACATGAATGTGTTATTGAAGTAATGCAAAAATAAAAACGGAAGTCTCATGTCTGCGCAGTAAGGGTGGTGGATATGGGACTTTTTGGTAAAGACAAATAAAATTTATGGAGGAAACAGAATGATTATTGATTCTTATGATATCACCAGTGAGCCTATCATAAAGCTGGAGAATTTTTATGGGGAGAAGCAGCATCTGGTAGAAAAATGTATGGTTGTTTTTTCAAAAGTAATATATGAATACATGCTTGAAAAATTTCCATGCCGACAGATTGCAGAAGTAAGAGCATGCAATGGAAATATACCGGTTTGGACTCTGCCATATGAGGGAGAAACGATTGGTTTCTATCTGACGCCAATTGGTTCGGCTCTGGCAGCAGGAACGATTGCCGAAGTCAATCATTTAACAGGAGCATCCGTCTTTATCATGTTCGGTTCCTGCGGCAGTTTGGATAAAGGAGCAACCGAAGGAAAGTTTATTCTCCCAACGGAGGCATACCGGGGAGAAGGACTGTCCTATTATTTTGCAGAACCGCAGGACTACATAAAAATAAAAAACACGGACAAACTGGCGGAATTTTTCAAAGAGAGAAATCTGCCTTATGTGCAGGGAAGAGTATGGACGACAGACAGTATGCTTCGGGAGACGGTAAATCTTGTAAACAAACGAAAAGAAGAAGGATGCATTGCCGTGGAAATGGAGCTTGCAGGTGTTCAGGCGATCTGTGATTTTTATGGATTTGAACTGTATGATTTTCTTGTTGCGGGAGATGTGCTGATCGAAGGAAACTATGAAACGGATGGATTATCTGCCGCTAACCACGATCTGGATAAGCTGTTTCTGGCGCTGCAGATAGCAAAAAACATGAGGATAGAGGGACGGTAAAATGAAATATAAAGAAAACATAATTTTGAAAAATGGGCAGGATTGCATAATACGAAATGTTCTGTATGAAGATGGGTTGAGATGTCGGATTTGTATGTAGTAACACATAGTGAGTCCGATTATTTACTTTCCTATCCAGAAGAATATCGTGCCGAATTCGGCATTGATGTTGTGAAGGAACACAGGCGGAATGTCTGGTAGTAAATTTTGCCTTTCATGAACTGGGAATGTCTGCGGTAAATGCCGATGCGATCAGAAAGAACACCAGAAGCCGGCATGTGCTGGAGAAAGCGGGATTTCGTTTTCAGGAATGTTACAGATAAAGAATATACGGCCGGCATCCATGCTGACGTTGATAAAAATACAGATATGAAAGTGTTTATATATGATGGAAAAGACACAGAACCATACACAAAATAAATGTTTTCTAATTGTGAGATGCTTCATGGGCGGTTATCGCAGAGGATAGATGATAATGGAGGAAGATTCAGTGGCGGAACAGCTTAGCAATTATAAAAAAAGGACAAAACGAGCAGGGAAAATCCTGTTCTTGTGATAGTCAGAGGAATCAAGTATAATGAAACATATAAAATTTTGACGGGAGGGATTTTGCATGGGAAGTTATCTGAATCCGGGAAATTTTTCATTTTGTGGAAGTCTTCGCTCTAAAATATATGTAGACAAAAGTGAATTAATTGCAAAGACAAACGAAGTTCTTTGTACAGAACAGAGATACATCTGTGTGAGCCGGCCAAGGAGATTTGGTAAATCAATGGCCGCCAATATGCTTGCTGCGTATTATGATCGAAGCGAAAATACAGAAGAACTTTTTCAGAATCTTGCAATCCGTGAAGACAAGTCCTATAAAGAAAATCTGAATCAGTACGATGTTATCAAAATTAATATGCAGGAATTTTTAAGCATGTCAGGAACAATGGAAGAAATGCTGGAAATGTTGAAAAATTATCTTGCAGCAGATTTTGAGGAAACTTATCCGGAAGTGCGTTTTCGGGATGAAAAGAATCTGATCCAGGTAATGAAAGATGTATTTTCATATACCAGATGCCCTTTTGTCATTCTGATTGATGAGTGGGACTGTCTGTTTCGGGAATATAAACAGGATAAAGATGCACAGAAAAAATATCTCGATTTTCTCCGTGCATGGCTGAAAGACAAAGATTATGTTGCACTGGCCTACATGACGGGAATTCTTCCGATCAAGAAATATGGATCTCATTCCGCATTAAATATGTTTACCGAGTATTCCATGACAGATCCCGGCGATCTGGCGGAATATTTTGGCTTCACGGAGAGGGAGGTATCGGCCCTCTGTAAGAAATATGAGATGAGTTTTGAAGAAGCAAAAACGTGGTATGATGGTTATCAGCTGATTGCGCATCGGCAGACTGGAGACAAAATTTATTCTATGTACAGCCCAAAATCCGTTGTAGAAGCCATGCTGCGCCACAAATTCGGAACCTATTGGAACCAGACGGAAACGTATGAGGCCTTAAAAATTTATATTCAAATGGATATGGATGGCCTGAAAGATTCTGTGGTTCGAATGCTTGCTGGTGAAGCAGTTCCGATTCATATCGGAACATTCAGCAACGATATGACCACGTTTGCGACGAAAGATGATGTGTTAACTCTGCTGGTGCACCTCGGTTATCTGACCTACAACAGCATAAATGAAACCGTGAGCATTCCCAATAAAGAAGTTTCCCGGGAATATGTCAATGCAATCAGCACAATGAATTGGCATGGTGTAGCAGATTCTGTGGAATCTTCCCGCAAATTACTGGAATCTTTATGGGCAATGGATGCAGATGCCGTCGCAGCCGGAGTGGAAAAAGCGCATGAGGAAATTTCAATTCTCCAATATAATGATGAAAATTCTCTTAGCTGTACCATTCAGCTCGCCTTCTATTTTGCACGGGAATACTACACTATGGTTCGGGAACTGCCGGCAGGAAAAGGATTTGCCGATGTATGCATGATCCCAAGACCGTGCCATCTGGATAAGCCGGCGATTGTGATTGAACTGAAATGGGACAAAAGTGCAGTTGGAGCAATCGAACAAATTAAAGAAAAACAGTATGGAAATGCATTGAAAGACTATCAGGGAAATTTGCTGCTTGCCGGTATTAATTATAATAAAAAAACGAAGAAACATGAATGTGTTATTGAGACAATGCAAAAATAAAAAACGGAAGTCTCATATCTGCGCAGTAAGAGTGGCGGATATGGGACTTTTTGGTAAAGACAATTAAAATTTATGGGAGAAAACAGAATGATTATTGATTCTTATGATATCACCAGTGAGCCTATTGTAAAACCGGAGAACTTTTGTCACCTGTTCTGCATGAAACCAGAATAACGGCGGAGCAGGACAGGGAAAGCATAGTTTGTGACATCTGTCAAACCATAATATCCAATGGAAAATAATTGCTTCGGACAGGGAATGATCTTTGTTCTGCCAGAGAAATATGATAAAATAAGAAATAGAAATAAATTTTTTTGCAAGCCCGTCGGTGGTAAAGGATTTAGGAGGGAGCAGACCCATGAAATCAGTAATTTCCATTGGAAACCAGGATTTTGTATCCATTAGAAAGAATAACTGTTTTTATGAATCAGGTAGCACTTCAGACCTTCAGCAGTTTCGACACGGGTGGAAAACCGTCAGAGGAACTCGAACCAGAAAGATTTTACCATGGATTTGTCCTTGGGCTGATTGTCGATCTGGCCGGAAAATACAGAATCACATCCAACAGAGAAAGTGGATTTGGACGGTATGACGTAGTAATGGAGCCATTGAAAGAAAACCTGGATGCGATCGTGATGGAATTCAAGGTTCAGAATACATCAAAAGAAAAGTCGCTGGAAGAGACGGTGGAGCATGCACTTCGTCAGATTCAGGAAAAACAGTATGACACAGAATTGCTTGCCAGAGGAATCGCAAAGGAGCGGATCAGGCATTATGGATTTGCGTTTCGGGGGAAGAAAGTGTTGATGGGAAATTGACGCAGACCATCTATGGGCATTGGAGAAAAACACGCGTGCCATTGCGTTTTACAACCGCCACGGATTTCAGTGGACAGGAACGAAACAGCTGGAAGCGGATTGCGAATATCCGCTTTACTGAAGCAAAAATAGCCGAAAAGCCTGTTCTACCGTATCGGTCATATTTTCTGCCGCATTTTTCACATCCATAGCTTCTTCGAGTGAAACGACGCTCCGCAGAATCGGGAAAAAGGCATCAATTCCGGCGGCGTTGCATGCAGATGCATCCTTTGTGACACAGCCGGAGAACGCAAGGACAGGTTTGCCGTATTCTTTTGAAAGTTTTGCAACTCCGATCGGCGCTTTTCCCATCACGGTCTGTCCGTCGACCCGTCCTTCGCCGGTGATAACAAGATCAGCATCTTTTACATCATCACGAAGTCGGGTTTCATCCAGTACGATCTGAATGCCGGGTTCCAGCGAAGCAGAAAGAAACGTCTGAAAAGCAAATCCAAGTCCGCCCGCAGCACCCGTTCCGGGAATTTCCGCGTCGACGTTCGGGAATGTTTTCCGGCAGAGCGCGGCGTAGGAGGCAAGCGATGTGTCCATACGTTTGATCATGACAGCATCCGCGCCCTTCTGCGGTCCGAAAACGGCGCTGCAGCCGTTGGAACCGCAGAGCGGATTCGTTACATCGCAGGCAATACGGAAGGTGCATTCCGAAAGTTCCTGCAGAACGTGATCTGTCGTAATCGCGGTAAGAGATTCCAGCCCGACGGCACCAAAAGGAACCTGTTTTCCTTCTGCATCGAGCAGTCCGAAACCGAGTGCCTGCAGCATACCAATACCGCCGTCATTCGTGGCACTTCCGCCGATTCCGATAATAAAATGTCGGCAGCCACGCAGAACCGCATCCTGGATTACTTCACCGACACCGTATGTCGTTGTATACAACGGATTTCGCTCCGTATCCGAAACAAGCGTAATTCCAGCTGCACCGGACATCTCAATAACAGCTGTCTGTGCCTGTTCTATTACGCCATACGTACACGAAACTGTCTTTTGTGCCGGTCCCGTCACAGGAACGGACACAAACTGTCCGCCGAGTCCTTCCGTCAGAGCCTGTACCGTCCCTTCTCCTCCGTCCGCCAGTGTCCGCACAACCGTTTTAACATCTGGATCCACCCTGTGAATCCCTTGCGCAGCAGCATTCCCGGCCTGAAGAGACGAGAGACTTCCTTTAAATGAATCAATTGCAATTGCAACCTTCAAACTTTCACTTCCGTTTCCTTATAAGATACCATGATTTTACCATCCCCATGTCCAAATAGCAACGCACACCCCTGAAAATCCCGTAAAATCGCGGAAAAGAACCGATAAAATATGCTTTCCACTCTTGACAACGCTTACAGCCCCTAGTTATAATAAGGCATGAAAAACGATGACGAAGACAGTAGTCTGCGCGTGAACGGTCTGTGGAAAGCGAGCCGGGGATGGTGGGAGTCCGGTACAAGTAGCGGCAGGTGAACATCACTTCCAAGTTGCAGTTCTGAATCTGCGTACCCGGCGCATAAAATATAGAAAACCGGAGAGCAGTGGTAAGAAGTTGCCGGCCGTTCCCCGTTACAGGAAATGCATATGATAGTATGTAACAGGTGGTTACGATAAGTACAGCTTTCGTCCTATTACAGGGCGGGAGCTTTTTCTTATTTTACGCGAACAAATCAAACGAGAAACTTAAGTTTCAGGAGGTACAAGCATGTACAAGAAAGTTTCAACCGACATGAACTTTGTCGAGAGAGAAAAACAGGTTGAGAAGTTCTGGGAAGACAATCAGATCTTCGAGAAAAGTATGAAAGTGCGTGAAGGAAATCCGTCCTACGTATTCTATGACGGACCGCCGACCGCAAACGGAAAACCGCACATCGGCCACGTAGAGACCCGTGTTATCAAGGATATGATTCCGAGATACCGTACTATGAAAGGCTATCAGGTACCGAGAAAAGCAGGCTGGGATACCCACGGACTGCCGGTAGAGCTGGAAGTTGAGAAAAAACTCGGTCTGGACGGAAAAGATCAGATCGAAAAATACGGCGTAGAGCCATTCATCGAGCAGTGTAAAGAGAGCGTATGGAAATACGAGGGAATGTGGGAAGACTTCTCCCATACCGTTGGCTTCTGGGCTGATATGAAAAACCCATACGTTACGTATCATAACGACTACATCGAGTCCGAGTGGTGGGCATTAAAAGAGATCTGGAAGAAAGGTCTTCTGTACGAAGGACACAAAATCGTTCCTTACTGCCCGCGCTGCGGTACCCCGCTTTCTTCCCACGAAGTAGCACAGGGATACAAAGATGTCAAAGAACGTTCTGCCGTTGTCCGCTTTAAAGTAAAAGGCGAGGACGCATACATCCTGGCATGGACCACCACACCGTGGACCCTTCCGTCCAACGTTGCACTCTGCGTCAACCCGGATGAGGATTACGTAAAAGTAACAAGCAAAGGATATACCTATTATATGGCAGCCGCTCTGGTAGATACCGTTCTTGGAGAAGGCGCCGAGGTTCTGGAGCATTATCAGGGCAAAGATCTCGAGTTCAAAGAGTACGAGCCGCTGTTCCCGTACGCTGAGAAGAGAATCGGAAACAAAAAAGCATACTATGTAGTCTGCGATACCTACGTAACACTGACCGATGGTACCGGTGTTGTTCATATCGCTCCTGCATTCGGTGAGGACGACTCCAAGGTCGGCCACAGATACGATCTTCCATTCGTACAGTTAGTAAACGAAAAAGGTGAGATGACAGAGGAAACTCCATGGGCAGGCACCTTCTGCAAGAAAGCAGATATGGCCGTTCTGCAGGCACTCGAGGACAAAGACCTCCTGTTTGACGCGCCGCTGTTTGAGCACAGCTATCCGCACTGCTGGAGATGTGATACTCCGCTGATCTACTACGCACGTGAGACCTGGTTCATCCGCATGACTGCAGTAAAAGAGGATCTGATCCGCAACAACAACACCATCAACTGGATTCCGGAGAGCATCGGAAAAGGACGCTTCGGCGACTGGCTGGAAAACGTTCAGGACTGGGGACTTTCCAGAAACCGTTACTGGGGAACTCCGCTTCCGGTATGGCAGTGTGAATGTGGCCATCAGGACTGCATCGGCAGCATCGAAGAGCTGAAAGAAAAAGCCGACAACTGCCCGGATGACATCGAGCTTCACCGCCCATACATCGACGCAGTGACCATTAAGTGCCCGAAATGCGGTAAAGAGATGCACCGTGTACCGGAGGTTATCGACTGCTGGTTTGATTCCGGTTCCATGCCATTTGCACAGCATCATTATCCATTTGAAAATAAAGATTTATTTGAACAGCAGTTCCCTGCAGACTTTATTTCAGAAGCTGTTGACCAGACTCGTGGCTGGTTCTACACATTACTTGCAGAATCAACATTGTTATTTAACAAGGCTCCATACAAGAACGTAATCGTTTTAGGTCACGTTCAGGATGAAAACGGACAGAAGATGAGTAAGTCAAAGGGTAACGCAGTTGATCCATTTGAAGCACTTGATAAATATGGTGCAGATGCAATCAGATGGTACTTCTACATTAACTCAGCTCCATGGCTTCCAAACAGATTCCATGGCAAGGCAGTAGAAGAAGGACAGCGTAAGTTCATGGGTACACTTTGGAACACTTATGCATTCTATGTACTTTATGCAGAAATCGATCAGTTTGATCCAACTAAGTACACACTTGATTATGATAAATTATCAGTAATGGATAAGTGGTTATTATCAAAGATGAATTCTATGGTTAAGGCTGTAGATGACAACCTTGGAAACTACAGAATTCCTGAAGCTGCAAGAGCGTTAGATGAATTTGTTGATGAAATGTCAAACTGGTATGTAAGACGTTCAAGAGAAAGATTCTGGGCAAAAGACATGCCACAGGATAAGATTAATGCTTACATGACACTTTATACAGCACTTGTTACTGTATCAAAGGCAGCAGCACCTATGATTCCATTTATGACTGAAGACATTTACCAGAATTTAGTTAGAAGTGTGGATTCAAGTGCAAAAGAATCAATTCACCTTTGTGACTTCCCAGAAGTTAATGAAGCTCAGATTGATAAAGAATTAGAAGAAAATATGGAAAGAGTTCTTAAGGTAGTAGTTCTTGGTCGTGCTTGTAGAAATAAGTCAAACATCAAGAACAGACAGCCAATTGGCAAAATGTTTGTAAAGGCTGATTTTGATTTACCTGAATTTTTCCAGGAAATTATTACAGAAGAATTGAATATAAAAGAAGTAGAGTTTACTGATGATGTTAGAGCATTCACATCATACTCATTTAAGCCACAGCTTAGAACTGTTGGACCAAAATATGGTAAGTTCTTAGGCAAGATTAAGGAAGCATTGGCAAGCCTAGACGGAAACAGTGCTATGGATAAGATTAATGCCGGCGAACCTCTCACATTTGACTTTGACGGTAATGAAGTTGTTCTTGAAAAAGAAGATTTACTTATCGACATGGCTCAGGTTGAAGGTTATGTTTCTGAAGCAGATGGCGACGTTACAGTAGTTCTTGACACTAACTTAAGTGATGAATTATTAGAAGAAGGTTTTGTTCGTGAAGTAATCAGCAAGATTCAGACAATGAGAAAAGAAGCTGGATTCGAAGTAATGGACAAAATCGTTGTGAATGTTGCTAATAATGACAAGGTTAAGGACGTTGTAGAACGTAATATTGATGAAATTAAGTCAGAAGTGTTGGCAGATAATGTCGAATTTGATACAATAAAAGGGTATGAGAAGGAATGGAACATTAATGGCGAAAAGGTTACATTAAGCGTTGAAAAAAACTCATAGTAGGCTAGTTATTTGAACAGAATATAAATTTATAAAGGAACGGTGTAAATCGTTCCTTTATGCGTGTTATACGAATATACGCAACAGCATATGTATAGAATTTATCGATATAAGTTGTGTTATATGTTGGTGTACATTTAATATTAGCATATAGGTTATATATGTTGGTACACATTTAATATTAGCATATAAGTGAAGTGTAAGCTTGGTAATATGTGATTCTTTGGGGAAAATCGAAGGAGTGCTAAGCATGGAACAGTCATCATAATTAGGATTGTGGTGTTTGGATATCGAAATCATATTGGGAAAACAGCAGCACATATATTTTGCAAAAGATAGATGAATTTTATTGTATGTTACCAAATAATAAGGATAGGAGAGGGGTTTATGACTAAAACAATGGACAGAATTCAAAAAGAAGAATTCAAGGAAGAATTCAAGGAAGAATTCAAAAAGCGTGTAAAAGATCAGGCAAAGATGCTTTACCGTAAGACTTTAGATGAAGTAAGTGACAGACACAAATTTGTATGTGTTGCTTATGCGGTAAAAGATATCGTTATTGACCAGTGGATTGCTACACAGAAGGCTTATGATGAAGCTGATGGCAGAACAGTTTATTATTTATCAATGGAGTTCTTAATGGGAAGAGCTTTAGGTAACATGATTATTAACTTATCTGCAAGAGATGAAATTAAGGAATCAATTGAGGAACTTGGACTTGATTTAAACGTAATTGAAGACCAGGAACCTGATGCAGCTTTAGGTAACGGTGGTTTAGGACGTCTTGCAGCTTGTTTCTTAGACAGTCTTGCAACTTTAAATTACCCTGCATATGGATGTGGAATCAGATACAAATACGGTATGTTCCAGCAGAAGATTGAAAATGGATATCAGAAAGAAATTCCTGAAGATTGGTTAAGACATATTAATCCATTAGAAATCAAGCGTGAAGAGTATGCTTGTGAAGTTAGATTTGGTGGTACTGTTAAGATTGATCACAGAGACGGACGTGATTATTATGGTCAGGAAGGTTATCAGGCAGTTATGGCTGTTCCTTATGATATGCCAATCGTAGGATATGGCAACAATGTTGTTAATACATTACGTATTTGGGATGCAGAACCAGTTGTTCATTTTAACCTTGAAGAATTTGACAAGGGTTCATATATGGCAGCAGTTGAACAGGAAAACCTTGCTAAGACAATTACAGAGGTTCTTTATCCAAATGATAACCATTATGCAGGTAAGGAACTTAGATTAAAACAGCAGTATTTCTTTGTTTCAGCTTCACTTCAGACAGCAATTAAGAAGTATTTAAAGAAGCATGATGACATTAAGAAATTACATGAAAAAGTAGTATTCCAGATGAATGATACTCATCCAACATTAACAGTTGCAGAATTAATGAGACTTTTAATGGACGTTTATTATTTAGAATGGGATGAAGCTTGGGAAGTTACTACAAAGTGTGTAGCTTATACAAACCATACAATTATGGCTGAAGCTCTTGAAAAATGGCCTATTGAATTATTCTCAAGATTACTTCCAAGATGTTATCAGATTGTTGAAGAAATCAACAGAAGATTCTGTCTTGAAATTGAAGAAAAATATCCTGGTAACTATAACAAGATTGCTAAGATGGCAATTATTTATGATGGTCAGGTTAAGATGGCAAACTTAGCAATTTGTGCCGGCTATTCAGTAAACGGTGTTGCTAAGCTTCATACAGAAATTCTTGAAAAGCAGGAATTAAAGGACTTCTATGAAATGATGCCACAGAAGTTTAATAACAAAACAAATGGTATTACACAAAGAAGATTCTTGCTTCATGGAAACCCTCTTCTTGCTGAATGGGTTACAAACAAGGTTGGCGATGATTGGATTACAGACCTTCCAAAAATCAAAGGCATTGAAGTATACGCAGATGATAAGAAGGCTCAGGCTGAGTTCATGAACATTAAGTATCAGAACAAAGTTCGTCTTGCAAAATATATCAAAAAACATAATGGAGTTGATGTAGATCCACGTTCAATCTTTGATGTTCAGGTTAAGAGACTTCATGAATACAAACGTCAGTTACTTAACATTTTACATGTTATGTATTTATACAATCAGGTTAAAGAACATCCTGATATGGAATTTACTCCAAGAACTTTTATTTTTGGAGCAAAGGCAGCAGCAGGATACAAGATTGCAAAACTTACAATTAAGTTAATCAACAGTGTTGCAGATGTAATCAACAATGATGAGTCAATCAACGGTAAGATTAAGGTTGTCTTCATTGAAAACTACAGAGTTTCAAATGCAGAAATCATTTTTGCAGCAGCAGATGTTTCAGAACAGATTTCTACAGCTTCAAAGGAAGCTTCCGGAACAGGTAACATGAAGTTCATGTTAAATGGTGCATTAACACTTGGAACAATGGACGGTGCAAATGTTGAAATCGTCGAAGAAGTTGGCAAGGAAAATGCATTTATCTTTGGTATGTCTTCAGACGAAGTTATTGGTTACGAAAATAATGGTGGATATGATCCAATGCAGATTTTCAATTCAGACATGGATATTAGAAAAGTTCTTATGCAGTTAATTAACGGATTTTACTCACCAGATGATCCTGAAAGATTCAGACCAATTTACAACTCACTTCTTACAAAGGAAGAAACAGGTTGTGCAGACAGATACTTCATCTTAAAGGACTTCCAGTCTTACGCAGAAGCTCAAAGACGTGTTGAAGCAGCTTACAAAGATGAAGCAGGTTGGGCAAAATCAGCGATGCTTAACGTAGCAAACGTAGGCAAGTTCACATCAGATAGAACAATCGAAGAATACGTAAGAGATATCTGGCACTTAGAGAAAGTAAAGGTAGAATTGTAGGAGATTTACCTAGGGGCAGCGTAGCTGCCCTTATTTTTTTGACTTGTTATGCAAACAAAACTAATATTATGGCGATAATACACCCTAAAGATGCCATAACAATTTTTAAGGGTGGAAAAAATAGAAAGACAGTAGTGAGAAAAAGAGTGAGAAGTCCAGCTTTCCACCCCCTAGGAAAAATAACAAGCTGAAGGGGTGGAAAAATGGGAAAGATTGTAATGTGAAAAAGTGTAGGGAGTCCAGCTTTCCACCCCCCTAGGAAAAATAACAAGCTGAAGGGTGGAAAAATGAGAAATACTGAAGTGCGAAAAAGAGTGAGAAGTCCAAATTTCCACCCAAAAGGAAAAATAACAAGCTGTAGGGGTGGAAAATTCTAAAAACAGTAGAATCATCATATCTTATTAATAAAAATACTTGAAAAACAAATCAACTTAACATATAATAAATGTAACATAATAGATGTAACATAACGGATGAATAAGGACAATGCATGGAAAATTTAAAACAAATCTTATATGAAAAACAATTAGAGTTAGAAGAAATAGAAAAGACTAATAAAAAAACATTAGAAAGACTTCCTGAGGGATACGTTAATATAAGTAAAAATAAAAATTCAATTCAGTATTATTGGCGAAAAGATGATGGTACGGAAACATACATAAATAAAAAGAATCGTAGTATTATTAAAAAACTTGCTCAAAAAGAATATGAGAAAAAAGTTCAAATTATAATCAAGAAAAATAAAAAGTGTCTTAGAAATATGTTGGATAAATATGAATTTGATGAAACATTAAAAGCTTACGACAAGATATCAGATAAAAAGAAAATATTTGTTGAACCATATACAATGCCAAACGAAATGTACGCAGAAAAGTGGCAGGCAGAACAAAACAAATTAAAAGAACAAAATATGAGTAAAGTAAGTGAAAAATTCATATTCACAGATAAAGATAATGAGATACTTACTGAACAGGGAGAGGCGGTTCGTTCGAAATCAGAAAAAATAATTGCGGACAAATTATATATGAAGGGGATACCATACGTTTACGAGCAACCGTTATATTTGAAAGGCTATGGATATGTAGTACCTGATTTCAAAATCTTGAATATTAGAACCAGAAAAGAATATTATTTGGAACATTTCGGAATGATGGACGACAGCGAGTATTCAAGGAAAGCATTAAGAAAAATCGAAACATTTCAGAAAAATAACATATTTCCTGGTGATAATTTGCTAATGACATTTGAAACAAGTGACAGTCCGCTTAATACAAGAATTTTGGAAGAACTGGTAAAAAAATATTTGGTATAAGATAAAAAAAGATAAATGATTAACATTTGCATAAGGCGCGAAAATATAATAACCAATATTTGCTGTGATAGGGAATAGATTAAACTTAAAAATTAGATTAAATCACAAACTTAGAAACTAGATTAAAACAATAGGAAATAGATTAAACATAAGAATAGGATTGAGTGAGACATTACAATTCAATCCTATTCTTCATATAATCAAATGTTATAATGTAGACAAACTACACAAGATTCATCAAAAACTCAATCCTACTAATTCCATAAATAAGAAATATTAAGTAAACAAACTATATTCTACTCCACAATTGTATTCAGCCAAATGTCTTTTTTTACCATTACGAAACCAATAAATGACTTAATGCCTTCCAACATGTTTACAAGTAGGAACATGCTTACAATATTCATGGAGGTGAATTTTGCAAGGCACATTGAAACCGGAACATTTACAAGGCAAACAAAACAACTATCAAAAAGGAATGTAATGATAGTTTTGCCACCGCTTCGCAAAATAAAATATTCAGAGTTGGTGAATGATATAAAAGGTGTTGCCAGGGCTACCACCCAAATGAAACGTGTTGCCAGTTGGCGAATCTCCCCTGTTGTATTATAAAAAAGTGGGAATATCGGTCCAAGTATAAATAAAATTACGGCAGTGCCTAATGAAATTAAAAACGAAAAAGTTGCCATACGTGTGGCTGTGACCTTTGCGTCTTTTAGTTTGCCAGCACCCAACAGTTGACCGACAACAATGGCGATGGTTGTACCAAGTGTTACAAAAATTGAATTTGAAATATTACCTAAAGTATTACAAATATTCAATCCACCGATTGTAGCAAGTCCCCTTGTAGAAAAAGCCTGTGTCTGCAAAGTAAGTCCGCCAGCCCACAAAAATTCGTTAAGCATAAGTGGCGTTCCTGTAATAAGAATTTTCTTCGCAAGTGACATAGGAAGTCTCAAAGTTCTGTAGCAATTTTTAATAAAAGGATATTCTTTTACATGTGTGTGGGTGTAAACAACCAAATAGCCACATTCCACAAAACGTGAAATAACAGTGGCGATAGCTGCACCGGTAACGCCCATGGCAGGCACACCGAATTTTCCAAAAATAAAAATATAATTCAGTACAATATCAAAAACTACAGCCAGAACTCCGGCTTTCATTGGCACAATAGTCTGCCCGGATTCTTTTAAAGTGGTGCTATAGCAGTTAGAAACTACAAAAGGTGCAATGCCGATAACCATCACGTATAGGTAGCTTCGTGCATAATTAAAAGTGTCAGCAATGTTTCCCGAGTCGCTACCTTCGTGGAGAAACATATTAATCAAAGGTTCGTGTAAAAATAGCATAACCCCAAGAGATGCAATGATAATTGTTATGCCAATAAGAATCTTCATTCTAAAAACATTTCTCACACCGTCATTGTTTTTCTGACCAAAATACTGTGCGGAAAAAAGACCGGCACCTGACATACCACCAAAAACCAGCAAATTAAAAACAAAAAACAACTGATTTATAATGGCAACTCCGGACATTTGGTCAGTACCCAACTGCCCAACCATAATATTATCAGCCATACTAACAAGATTTGTCAGTAAATTTTGAATAATAATTGGAACGGCAATTGCAAGAATCATTTTGTAAAAAGCCTTGTCGCCGAAAAATTTATTTTTTAAAGAAATTGTCCCTTCGTTCATAAAAACCTTCTTTCTTTTTGTAAATGTCTATTTAATAATTTAGTTCCCAAACCTATTTAACATACAAATCTGTTTAACCACTTAGTCTTAAAATATCTAACTAACATACAAATCTGTTTAACCACTTAGTCTTAAAATATCTAACTAATATGCAAATCTGTTTAACCACTTAGTCCTAAAAATATTTATATGTGTTGAAATACTATTATGCAATGAAAAAACTAATAGTTCAATATCTTTTATGCAGATTATGAAATTTTATAGAATATCATTTCCTTTAAACAAATTGCAAAATATACATATTATAAAGCAAGAAGAGTGGAAGGAAGCTGGACTGATGTTGTATACAAAAAATAGTTGAAACTATTTTCTGAAAAAAAGAAAAACTCAAAAAACTCTCCATAAAAGTCTTTGCAAGTGTTATAATTAATCCATAACAGGAACGGATTAGAAGTCTTATAATAAGACAAAACAAACTAACGAAAAATAAACTTACAAAGGGGGCGATTTTATGATTCTCACATTTTTAGGCGCAGATCATGAGGTAACAGGAAGTTGTCACTATTTACAGGTAGGTGACAAGAAAGCAGTTGTAGATTGTGGTATGGAGCAGGGCAAGGATATTTATGTAAACCAGGAATTGCCGGTTCCCGCAGGGGATATTGATTACATTTTCCTGACACATGCTCACATTGACCACTCAGGTTTAATTCCATTGATGGTTAAGAAAGGTTTTAAGGGGCAGATTTTTGCAACCAAAGCAACCTGTGAACTTTGCAACATTATGTTGCGAGACAGTGCGCATATTCAGGAGTTTGAAGCACAGTGGAAGAACAGGAAGGCAAAAAGAGCAGGACGTGAGGAGTATGTTCCCATTTATAATACGGAAGATGCAGCGGCCGCTTGCGAGCTGATGATACCTGTAGATTACAATCAGGTTGTAAAAGTATGTGATGAATTTCAAATAAAATTTGTAGATGCAGGTCATTTACTAGGTTCATCAAGTATAGAAATGAAAGTTACGGAGAATGGTGTAAGTAAAACAATTATTTTCTCCGGTGATATTGGAAACATTAACAAGCCTATAATCAAGGATCCTGAAACTTTAAAAGGTGCGGACTATGTTTTGATTGAGTCAACATACGGTGACAGATTACATGAAGAGCGACCAGACTACATTAAAACATTAACGAAAGTTTTAGAGGAAACTTTTGAAAAAGGTGGTAATGTTGTTATTCCGTCATTTGCAGTTGGACGAACTCAGGAAATGTTATATTTCTTAAGGATAATAAAAAAAGAAAATTTGATAAAAAAATATCCTGATTTTGAGGTTTATGTTGATAGCCCGTTGGCTGTGCAGGCAACGAATATTTTTAATAACAATGTAGTTGACTGCTTTGATGAGGAAACGAAGAAACTGATTAATGATGGAATTAACCCTCTTCAGTTTGAGGGCTTGAAAGTTTCTGTAACAAGCAATGATTCCATTGCAATTAATGAGGATACCAAGCCAAAAGTTATTCTATCAGCATCAGGTATGTGCGAGGCAGGTAGAATAAGACATCATTTGAAACACAATCTGTGGAAAGAAAACTCAACAATTCTTTTCGTTGGTTATCAGGCAATTGGCACGTTAGGAAGAAATCTTCTTGAAGGTGCAACTTCAGTAAAACTTTTTGGTGAAGAAATTGCAGTAAAAGCAAGAATTGAAAGCCTTAAAGGAATTAGCGGTCATGGTGACCAAAAAGAATTGATAAGATGGCTTGAAGCAATGGAAATTAAGCCTGAAAAAGTTTTCGTAGTTCATGGTGAAGACAATGTGTGCGATTATTTTGCTAATCTTTTGGAAAAAGAACATGGCTTTAATACATATGCTCCTTATAGCGGTACGGAATTTGACCTTTTGACAGGTGAAATTATCAAAGAGGGAGTGCCTATTCCAATTAAGAAAAAATCAGCAAAGGAAAGAAGGGCATCTTCTGTTTACGAAAATTTACTTGCAGCAGGTCAGCGTTTGCTTGCAGTTATTAAGCGAAGCGAAGGAGGCACGAACAAAGATTTAGCTAAATTTACAAATCAGATTCAAAATTTGTGTGATAAGTGGGATAGATAAAATAATCTGCAGGTAAAGTAATGGCAAAAATAATTTGCAAATGAATAATAACAATAATAACCAACGGAGATAAAAATGGGAATAAAAGTAGCAATATGCGATGATGACAAAGAAGTGTGTACTAGCGTAAATCATATTGTGGAAAAACTATTACACCAAACAGAAATAAAAGCAGAGATTTATACATTCTATTCAGGAAAAGAATTATGTGAAAAAATGTTAAATGTTAAATACGATTTGATATTTTTAGACATAGAAATACCGGAAATGAATGGAGTGGAAATAGGTAAGTATATTAGGAAAAAACTTGAAAATAATGTGGCTCAAATAGTGTATATATCTTCTAAAAAATCTTATGCAATGGAGCTTTTTGAAAACAGGCCTTTTGATTTTTTAATTAAACCATTGACAGAAGAAGCAATTAAGAAGGTTCTAAACAATTATTTAAATGTATATGGAGACAGAGGATTGTTTTTTACATATCAAAAAAGCAGGTCAACATACAATATTGAATTAAGTAAAATAATGTATTTTGAAAGAAATAAGCGAAAGATAACCGTAAAAACAACAGAAGAAGACGATGAGTTTTACGGTTCACTAGAGGATATATACACGGAACTTAAAGATAATAAATTTTTCTTTATACATAAATCATTTTTAGTAAACTATTCTTTTATTAAAATTTTTAATAATGACAAGGTGATTATGGCTGATGGAAGAGAATTGCCAATTAGTCAGGCAAGAAGAAAAAAAATAAGAGAGAAATACTTAAAGATGGAGGGATAAAATGGAAAACTTAATTTATACTATATCATATGTTTTGTCAACAATATTTCAGTTATATGTTATATCGAAATTTATGATAATGTTTTTGGACAGGGGAAAAACAAACAAGTGGATAACCTGCTGCACCTATATATTACAATTTGCAGTTGGGGCAATCCAATACAAAGTCGCACCTAATATTATTGTAAATATTGGGGTAGGCTTAATTACAATATTTATAATATCATTATGCTACGGAGGGACAATTTTAAATAAAGTCATTTCAGTAATGCTAATATACTTATGTCTTTTTGGCGCGGAACTAATAGGTACCGGAATGCTTGAAATTACAGGAACAAGAATATCCATGGATGGACAAAATGGTGATGCGTTATCTTGTATTGTTGTTGCAATAATGCTGTGGATAATTTATGAGATTATAAGAATGTTTAAGGTTTCTGATACACAATTCAAAATGCCTAAAATATTTAGTGGTATAATTATCCTGTTAAGTGTGGCAGCTATTACATTGGAAATGGTTATATTCTTATATGGAAACGTGCCGGAACTAGTGAAAATTGTTTCAGTTATGTGTATGCTTGTAATATTGTTTTTGATAATTTTTATGTATGATATTTTAAATGATTACTATAATGAAAAGATTCGTTTAGAGCTGCTTGAAAAAGAAAAAAACTACTATTTAAATCAGGCAGAATTAGCTACTGAACATGTAAATGAAATAAGAAAATTCAAACATGATATTAAAAATCATTTGCTGGCACTAGATGCCATAATGCAAAATGATAGAAAGGGAGCAAAAGAATATATTACAGAGTTAGAGGACAGAGTTTCCAGCGAAGAATTATATAGTGAAAGTGGTAATGTAGCAGTCGATAGTGTTATTAATTATAAATTGTCCCATGCAACAAACAAAAATATTAAAGTATCAAGTAAGATTGTAATTCCAGAGCAATTTAGCATAGACACAAAAGATATAATAACAATTATTGGAAATCTTTTAGACAATGCAATTGAGGCAGCAGATAAAACTGACGGTAGAAAATATGTAAATATACATATGGAATTAAAAATGGGAAATCTTTTTATTGAAGTTAGCAATAGCTATAACGGCAAGATAAAACAAGAAGATGGAAAGTTTATAACGGACAAGACCGACAAAAAAATCCACGGAATTGGAATTACAAATATTAAGGATACACTAAAAAAATACGAAAGTAATATAGACTTTTCTTATACCGAAAAAGATTTTTGTGTAAAAGTTATTATGTGCAAAAAGTAAAAAAACTCTTAAAATTCAGTTTTTTAAAATTGGATTTTAAGAGTTTTTTTATACAATAAGATATTTTTCCGTAATTTCTTATTATACAAAAACGTTCAACTAGGGATACCACACTGGGTGCTAATAATGTCACAAGCCACATTATTTTTTTGCTAAAACTGTAAATTTTTACAATTTGAGCTTGTTTTTTTACAATTTGGTTGAAAAAAAATTCTCAGGTGTTACTATATGGGCAGCTATCCGGATAATGAAAAATTAGTATAAGGAGAAGAAAAATATGAGAAAAAAATTAATTGCACTACTTATGTGTACATGCATAGTTTTTGGCGGAACAGTATCTACATATGCAAATACCATAACATATAATATTACTGTTACAAAAGACTCTAGTGCTGCAAAAAAAGATGATAACAAATCGTTAAAGGTAAAAAAAGATGGTGGTAATAAGTATGAATCATGCTTTTATGTGTCACCAAAATATTTTAGCAATTCTGTTGCAAAAATGCAGTTACATTCTTTTAAGGCTGAATACCCTGAAAGAGTAATATCAGACAGAATGCTTATTAGCAAAAAGAGTGTAGGAAAAACAAAAACTGCATTATATGATTACAGAGTGGCAGCAGGCGAATATTATTGTCTTATAGGTGGATATTATTCAGGTAAAGCTGGATCAGTGCATTCAGATGGAAAATATATACCATAAAAGGAGGAATTAGATGTACAAGTTACTAAAAAAAATCACATTGTTAGCAACAACGTGTTTTCTTGCAACTTCCTTTGTTGGATGTAACAATTCAGGAATTGCAAAAAATGAAACATCTAATAATTCTTCAAAACAGTATCATGTATCCGGAGATAATATATCTCTGGATACTACTGTTGAAAATGTTCCAAACAATGTGAAGCTAATTGAAGCAAAAAGAAAAAAAATAGATACAGATAAATTAAAAAAACTACTTTTTGGGAATAACAGTAATAATGTAAAGATGATAGAAAAAGGCTATTATAGAGATAATCTCAATAATTCCTTGTACATACGAAAATATGGAGGCTTTTTCTATACTTCACAAAATTATGATTATTATGAAAGTTCTATATATACCGACATCCGAGACGATAGTTATAATTTAGACAAGTTTTCACTAACTGAAAATTTAAAATTTATGACAAGAAAAAATGCTATAAAATGGGTAAAAAAACAGCTACAAGATATAAATATTAATTTAGGGGAAGTTGAATATAATTGTTATGCCATAAAATATGAGCAATTAAAAAAATATGAAAAACATTACGATGTAGATGGAACAATCAACTCAAAAATCCAAAAAAGAAATTGGTCGGAAAAAGATGATTGCTATTATATTAGTATTAGACAGAAAGTTAATGGAATAGTTGAATACCATGAATTTGAAGGTGAATTTCAAAATTACGAAGATTCAAAAGCATCTGTTGTTGCTATAGTTTCTAAAAGAGGATTTGAATATATTGAAATCACATCAGCCTTTGATTTTGGAAATGTCAATAAGACTGTATCAATAAAAAATCCTCAGGATATTCTGGATAATATTTCAACTCAGTATTCTAACATTGAAGGAGAAGAGAAGTATAGCATTATGAGTTTTAAGTTATGTTATTATACTAACATCAAGGAAAACGATAAAGTAACTCCAATTTATGAATGTTATATGCTTGAAAAAAATAAAAATGGAATAGGTAGATTACAGTTGTTTTTTGATGCGTCTACCGGTGAGGCGTTGGAATTATGATAAGGTGTTTAAAAACAGATTTATACAGAGCATTATTTAATTTTAAATTTGTAATTATTGTTCTATGTATAGCTATAATTCCTTTTCTTGGAGCAAGTGGAACAGGTGGAATAGATCTTTCAATATTAGCAAAGGGTGATTCGATTTTTGATTGCTTGTATTATGCCTTGGTTATGAGTCATTTTGGAATAATGGTATTTATATTTACTGCATTGACATTTTCTGATTGTCTGTGTGATGATTTAAATTACAAAAATTATTTATACAGTGTCACCCGAAGTGGAAAAAATACATACATTCTTTCAAAAATTATTACTGTAGTAGTATCAGTAATTGTGTCATTTATGTTAGGAATGATATTGTATGCCTTTATGTCAAAAACGTTCTTCAGATTTAATTGGTACAAGACAGGTGCTGATAATTTTGTATTAAGTGATTTGATGGATTCTAATCTGTTTAAAGGTTTAGTGGAAGAAAAGAAATACGTGACCATATTTATGATTATGATATTGTTTCAGTCGCTTTTATATTGTATTACTTCATTATGCTCTATGTTGGCTTCGTTATACATTAAGAACAGGCTATTAGTTTTATGTGTTCCGTGCATATTAATAACAGTAGGAAACTATATTATGATAGAACTGATTCCCAATTTTCCAGGTTATATATATGTGTATATGATAAATAGTTTTCAACAGAAAACATGGGTGGAATTAATAGTGCAGATAATAGCACCGACGTTGGGAATAATAATAGTTTTGGGAATGCTAATAACAATAAAATTTAGGAGGAATATAGTTGATTAACAAAATTAATTATGCAAAACATATATTTTATTCGTTAGAGGATAAAATTTTCACATCCCGTACATTATCAACATTAGTCTTACTTTTTATATATAATTTTGTCTTTGCAATACCATTACTTAATATGGCAAAAGATGTAGGATATGATATTAATGTTACAGTTTTACCAATGTACCTATATGATTTTGAGTATGACTGTGGATTTATAGCAATAATGTTATATTTCTTCTCTGGAGTACCTTTTTTAAAGTCTTCAGAAATGTATTGTATTATTAGGGAAGGAAAGTCATACTGGGCAATTAAACAAATTATACATATAGTTGCTATGTCATTTGTTTTTATTGTTATGGCAGCAGTTACAAGTATAATGCCATTCTTAATAAGAGGAGACATCAATAATCAATGGGGAAAAATAGCATATACATTGTCATTGACAGATAAGAATCTAGAGTACGATTGCGTAAAGTTTCCAAGCAGTATATTAAATAAATATACTCCATGGGAAAGCTTAATTGTATGTGCATTGTTTGTAATGGTGATAGTTATGTTTATGGGAATTTTAATGTTTACGTTTAGTCTGGTTTTTAATAGAGTAATAGGAATTTGTATGGGAGCATGTTTTGAAATACTAATGATAGTAGCATACAATCTAAGAATTGCTATAGGAGTACTTGTATATGTTTCTCCATGCTCATGGCTTGATATTACAGTATTAGGAAAACAAAAATCGGATTTTGACTATTCTCTGGGAACACCTACAATGTCACAATGTCTTATAGAATTAATAATAGCAATGGTAATTTTTAGCATAGTAAGCGTTATTAGAATAAATAGAATGAGTTTGAATTATACAAATGAGGATTAAAAGCTATGGGAATTTCGGAAATATGAATTATTTGTATAAATTCAAACAAAATATTTTAAGAAATAAGATGGAGGTAGAAATGTCACAAGTTACTATAAAGGTAGATAATGCTGTAAAGAAATTTGACAAATATATAGTTCTTGACCATGTGAACATCACATGTAACAAAGGTGAAATATGTGGAATTGTTGGTAGAAACGGCTCGGGAAAAACAGTTCTGTTTAAAAGTATTTGTGGGTTTGTCAAATTAAATGAAGGAACCATTACAGTAAATGGTAAAGTAATGGGAAAGGATATGAAAGTTCTGAAAAAGGCAGGTATTATAATAGAAGAACCGGGTTTTTTGCGAAATAAAAGTGGTATGAAGAATTTAGAATACTTATATATGATTAATAATAAAAGGGATAAGAAATATTTAAGAAGCGTTATGGAAAATGTGGGTTTAGATCCTTATAGCAGAAAAAAAGTAGGTAAGTATTCTTTAGGAATGCGACAGCGTTTAGCCATTGCACAGGCAACAATGGAGGATCAGGATATCATAATTCTTGATGAACCAATGAACGGACTTGATAACCATGGGGTTCAGGAAGTAAGAGAATATCTGTTACAGCTAAAGAAACAGGGGAAGACCATTTTAATTGCCAGTCATAATAGAGAAGACATAGATGTACTATGCGATAAGGTTTATGAAATGGATAATGGAAGAGTTATAAGTGAAAAATAAAAAACTATAGAAAATAAAAAATTCTAAAAGCAAAAGAAAAGTTCAGAAATGAAAGGAATAAAAATTCTAAAAGCAAATTGAAAGTTGAAAAAGTATGTTAAAAAATAAATAGGAAGAAGAATATATATAAAATCCTTTATAAGTACATAAAGGATTTTATATTTTTTTTTATTACCACAAATTATTATAATATATGCGAAAAAAATAAGAAAAAAGGAGAATATTGTGGTAAAACCACACCAGGAGGTTGTTATGGGTAAGGCTAAATTAAATAAGAAATTGACATCACTAATATTGATTTTAGCATTAGTTGCAACTATTATTCCAACTAGTGTCTATGGAAATCTATTGGTGAGCAAAAACACAAAGACATTAAAGACTGCCAAAGCTGTAAGAATGGCAGCAGTAGACAGCGCTGCAGGAGGAAGTGAGGCAGCAGATGAAGCTTATATTAGTAAGCTTGCAATTATTAGTAAGAATGGAACAGTTTGGGGTGAAGGAATTGAAACAGGAACTCCAAAATTCGACGAGAATGATGAAAGAGGAAATGATTCATCAAAAAGTAATGACAGAGTAAGATCTTACGATTCTATAACCTATAATGTGGCAACAGAAATTCAATCAAGAAACAACAAGACATTTGCGGAAGGCAGAGTAGGTTACAAGGTAACTGTTGATGACGATGATGAAATACAACTAGGAATTTCATCAATGGGTTGGGTCGAAGATTTAGAGACTAAAAAAGAAAATGGTAAAAAAATATATACTTTTTATAGAAACCTTCCAACTACTAATGGGGCTGCTATTCCGGGAGGATGTACAGTACCTATTGTATTAGAAGTAGGTGGAAAAGGCGAAGGAGATATTGTTCAGCCAACTATAGAGTCATGGGTTGAAGGATATAAGGAAACAGTACAGATTGTACCAGATGAAGTAAAGGTAACATCAGTGCCAAAGTATAATATCCAATTAGTAAAGGGAACATGTAGTCAGAGAGGAACATTTGATTTTTCAACAGCTACATATAACAAGGATAAAAATAAAGTAGAAGGATATGAAGCAGTATATGGTATTGTTTTACAGTTGAGAAATGATGATTATGATAAGGGAATTAAAGGAGTGGAGCTTCCAAAGGGTGATATAACATTCGATGTGGATTTCAACTCTACATTTTTTCCAACAGGTGGAACATTACAAAATATAACAGAGACATATACACCATTATTATTTTCAACAGATGAAAACAAAAATGATGCTTTGTCTGTAAAGAACATACCGGCAAGTAATGATGCCGGAGACACAGGATGTTATAACAGTGGAATTTGGAGTGCAGTTCAAAATGGTAGTAAAATATCTTTTACAGTAAAAGACTATAAGATTGATATGTCACAATTTCCAAAACATGATTTGGCCAATTCAAATCAATATAATATGAGTGACGGTAAAGTTGCCATTGGATGTTTTGCATCATGCAGAATGAAGGTCATTCAGCCAACAACAGTTGATGGTTCGGTTAAAATTGAGGATGAATATAATAGTAAAACAGGTGAAGTTCAAATAAATGCTACAGTAGACAATATGAAAGCTGTTGGCGTAAGTGATACGGAAACTACTAAACAGACAGTTACAACAGATGATAATCAGTCATTTGAACGTTCCTTAGTAACAGATGGAAAAAGAAACCAGATTATTTATTTTAGTTCTAATGTAGAAGGTCATATACATTATGGCACAGATGAAGAAAGAGACAAAAATATTAATGATGGTTCAGATGCGTTAACTGTTGGCAGTAAATTTGCGTATACAATTGCCTATGCTGAAAAGGAAGTTAGTCAGAGCAATATAAATGGACATTCAATCGCAGTTAATCAGTTAGTTAAATTTGATGACAGTGCTATTGAGTTTAATATGGATAGGCAGGCTAATGCAATGTCAGGAAGAAGTGGCTCATTTGTTTATAACGCTGTTTTTGCGGCGAAGCCTGACAAAACAGGTTGGAATCATAAAGGATTAAAACCGGATGAAGAAGGCTATGATGACGAAATGCTCGATACAAAAGAGGAAGATTTGGTTTATTTTACTTCTTTGGAGGAGCTGGAAAATCAGGGATATACATGTGTGGGAATGCTATATGAATGGCGTGGATGTAATACCGGTACAAAAGATACATCTATTGAAACACAGGGATTTATCCAAATAAAGAAAAATTTTGACATAACAAAATATGCCTATGGAATTACAGCTACAACTAATGCTTGGCTTATAAGCGATTATGCAGATACTGTAAGTTTTGAAGAAGGAAAAGAAGAGGAAACTTTAAAAAAATGGTATCAGTATGCAGTTTCATCTACAAATCGTTATACGCAGGGAACAGGAGCACCAACACAAGAACATACAGTTGATCTTGATCCCGGAAGAGGATACGTTAAGGCAAAATATGATGAAACAGGATATATTGGTGGTGAAAAAAATAGTTGGCCACTTGGGGACAGTGTTTACGTTGTTCCATATTATGCTAAGATTTCAAAACAGGTTGAACAGACAAACAAAACAGAAAGAAAATCAATTTATACATTAGATAATGGCGAACGATATGTTGACTTTGTTTTGGCAAGTCAGTTAGAATTTGCACAGGATGTAACTGTACCTGATGATTTTACAACAAATGTTTACATTACTGACATATTGCCTAAAGGCTTAACGTATGTTGAAGGAAGCTCGAAATATGGAGGAACATATAAAGAAAATACACCTAGTGCAGGAACAGTGACAGGTGGAGATAATATTGAACCTGAATCAATTACTAAAAACATAGACGGTACAACTACATTAAAGTGGAAAATACCTAATCAGAAAGTGACAAATGGTGATCTTCCTTCACTTCACTATAGTTGTAAAATAGGTGATGAAGAAAATCCGGAAAATGATGTGACAAATAATGCAACATTAACAAATGTTGCTAAGATTTCTACAGATGAAGATAAGAGAAAACAGGCAGCAGAACTTGGCAATTTATCAACAGCCGGAATTTCAATTGTAAAATTATCATCATTTAATATTACAAAAACAGGCACAAAAAATCTTGAAAGATTTGGAACTGCAAATTACAAAATGGTCATTAATAATTCAGGAAATACTGCAACGGATAATGTTTATGCTGTAGACTCAATGCCTGTAGATGGTGTTAATGGAACCGTTATGAAGGGTAGTTACAAAATTCTTTCAATGAAGATTAATATAAACAAAATTAAAGATATAAATGATGTAAAAGTGTATTATACAAATGATAAGACATTTGCAGGAAAGTATGCAAGCCAGATTACATTAGAGCAGGTTAAGCAGTGGTCTGTAGCAACAATTGATAAGACAACAGGTGAAATAACAGGAGAAGGGTTAACAAATGGATGGCCTGCAGCGTGGGCATTTGTAGATGATTCTCTCAAAGCTATGAGCTCTTCTATAATTGATATGACTTATAGTTTGGATGATGCAGCGGCAAATGATGTTTTATTTAACAGTTATTCTCAGGAAACATTAGTCAGTACAGCTATGAGTAAGGTTTATGATCGTTCTTTAGAAGGTAAGGTATTTATTGATAAGAACAAAGATGGAATTTTCAACAATGATGACATCGAAGTAAAGAACACAAAGGTTATTCTTTATAAAAAAGATGGTACAAAGGTTGCAGAACAGTTAACCGATGAAAATGGAAATTACAAATTTGAAAAATTAGAAGCTGGAGAATATTATGTTGATTTCGAATCAACAGAGGATGTTGATTTGTCAAAGTATAAGGTAACAAATCAGTTTGCACAGGGTGATGATAAGAAGGGACATGATGATTCTAAGGCAGAAGGTGAAAGTAATACTGAAACCGGCAAACTTAATAAAGCTAAAATAACAGAAATAACCTTACCAACAATTGATGAAATGGTTGAACAAAATATTACTCATGCAGAAGTTAAGTATCAGAATTTAGGTTTACTAGATACAAGCACTGAGACAACACCACAGGTGACAACGCCTAAGGATACAACACCAGTGACAACACCACAGGCAATATCTGAAACGTCTAGTGAAAAAACAGGTGTTACAACAACTGCTGGAGAAACAAATAAAAAAACAATAAAGAAAAATAAAGGTAAAAAGACAACCAAGAAGTCACAGAGAGCCACATCAAAGAGTGGAAGTGAAAATGGTAGTTTAAATAAGAACAACAATGCTAAAGGCAAAAACAACAAAAATAATAACAATAATAGTGGAAATGAAAGTTCTTCAAATAGTGGTTCATTAAATACTGCTCAAACAGGAGAAGCATCAAACATTCTTTGGTTTATTGGAATCTTTGCATTAGCATTAGGTGCATACATTTTTTATGCATCAAGAAGAAAAGCTAACAAATAATTAAATACTCCTTTATAAATTTTGAGAGATGCTCTGACTAATACTTATCATGTATTAGCCAGGGCGTTTTTGTGTAATAAGAAATTCCTCTGCAAATTATTATTATAAAAAACCTTCCACTAGGGAGGCATCCTGATGCGAAAAGAAAGTAAAATGCTTATCCAACAATTTTATAATTGAAAATATGCATATTGAAAAAAAATCAGATAAATGTAAAATTAAAAGAGCAAAAGCAATTATACAGGTAAAGGAAACAATAATGCAAAAAGTTAAAGATAAAATAATCCCCATAATATTAATAGCAATAATGGCTGTTAGTGGCTATAAAATAGTAACGTACTTTTATCAGGCTCATGAACAGAAGAAAATTTTTACGTCAATTGAGAAAAAAATAGACAATAATCAGAAGGGGTTGGTAAAGGCTAAGGGAAATAATATTCAAAAGAAATATGCAAAGTTATACGAGGAAAACAGCGACTTTGTAGGATGGATAAAAATTAAAGGTACAAAAATCAATTATCCTGTTATGAAGACTACAAAACCCTATGATTTCTATTTAATGCACAATTTCAAAAAAGAGGACTCAATATATGGAACACCATTTGTAGGAGAAAAGTGTTCTGTTGATCCTATGGATTTTAATACTATAATTTATGGTCATCATATGAAAAACGGAACAATGTTCTCTGATTTGATAAAATACAAAAATGTGGATTTTTACAAGGAACACAAGTATGTGCAATTTGATACAATAAAAGACAGCGGGAAATATTTGGTGGTATACGCATTTGTTTCGGAAGTAAATGTAAAAAAATCCTTTGAGTATTACAACGTGGCATATTGGTCAGGTAAAAAGAAAATAAATAAATATATTAATGAAATTTCTAAACGAAGTCTTTATAACACTAATGAAAAAATAACTTATAAGGATAAAATAATTTCATTGTCAACTTGCGAAAATACAAACGAAAATAGCAGAATGGTAATTGTGTGTAAAAAAATAAAATAGTATGTTTACATAAATTGTGTGCAAAAAATGAAATAGTAAATTGTAATAGTTTTGCAAATGCTATATAATTGACTGTTGGAAATGAAAAAATGAAAACACTGGAAGTAAAAGATTCTCATAAATATTAAGAAGCAAAAACGTGAATTTTAAACAAGAATAAAAACGCAAGAAATTTGCTTGTACTAAAAAATAAGGATAAAAAATGCAGGAAGTAAAAAAGTGTCATTGGGTTAACGAAAAAAATAAAAAGTATGTGGAGTATCATGACAAGGAATGGGGCGTACCTATTCATGACGACCAAAAACTTTTTGAAATGCTAATATTAGAAGGGTTTCAGGCAGGCTTGTCATGGGAATGTGTGCTAAACAAAAGAGAAGCATTCATAGAAGCTTTTGATAATTTTGATCTGGATAAGATTTGCCATTATGATGATGAAAAGTTGGAAGAATTAAAAAACAACCCAGGCATAATACGAAATAGGTTAAAAATTGCAGCAGCCGTAAAAAACGCAAAAGCATTTAAAAATATTATAAATGAGTTTGGCAGTTTCAATAATTATATTTGGGGCTTTACAAACAATAAAATAGTATATGAATATGACAAAACTACATCACAATTGTCAGATACTATTTCAAAGGATCTAATAAAAAGAGGGATGAGTTTTGTTGGAAGCACTATTATTTATTCTTATTTACAGGCAATAGGCATAATAAATTCCCATGAACCAGGTTGCTTTTTGTTTCATGGAAAGTAAAATGAAATCAATACTATAAATGCAAATTAATGCAGGTTAATATTAATATAAAATTATATTAATATTAATCTATATAAACAAAGCAAATGAAAAAGAAGGAATCTAAAATGAAAAAAGAAGAAAAAACAAATGTAATGAGAGTATTAGATAGCAAAAAGATTAAATACAAAAGTCATAACTATGTTGCTACAGAAGCAATAGCAGGAGATGAGGTGGCGAAAACATTAGGTCAGGATCCAAATGCTGTGTTTAAGACTTTGGTAACAGTGTCAAAATCAAAGAGTTATTATGTGTTTTTAGTTCCTGTTTCTAAAGAACTTGATTTAAAGAAAGCGGCAAAAGCTGTTGGTGAGAAAAAAATAGAAATGCTTAAATCAAAAGAACTGTTGCCTCTTACAGGATACATTCATGGAGGATGCTCACCGATTGGAATGAAGAAATTTTTTAAAACAACAATTGATGAAACTGCAAAAAATTACGATACAATTATGTTTAGCGGTGGAAAGATTGGTTATCAGGTAGAATTGTCTTTAACTGATTTGGAAAAGGTTATAAAATTTCAACTGGCAGATATTACAGAATAATGGCAAACAATAGCCTATAAACAACAGCCGGCAAAAATCTTAACATTATAGAATTATAATGTTAAGATTTAGCAGAGATGCGGAATAATTTAAGGAAAATATAAAATAGAAGAGGAAATGAAATGAAGGTTTATTACTTTAATATAACACCACTTAGAAATAAAAATATATTTGCAGAAAAAGTAAAAGAAGTAAGTCCAAGAAGACTTGCAAAAATAGAACGTTTAAAGAAAACAGATGACAAGTTAAGATGTCTGGGAGCAGGATTGCTTATTAACTATATCCGCGAAAAATTTGACATAAGAGATGAAATAATGGTTGCCAAAAATGGAAAACCTCACTTTACAAGAACGAAGATGTCTTTTAATATTTCTCATTCTGGAAATTATGTTGTTATAGTGGTTTCGGATTTTAATATTGGTATAGATATTCAAAGAATGGAAAAACATAACCATCTTATTGCTGAAAAAAATTTCTGTGCCAATGAATGTGCTTATATCAATGAAAATGATAACTACGAAATTCAAAGACAGCGTTTCCATGAAATATGGACAATAAAGGAAGCGTACCTAAAAAATATTGGAATAGGATTAAGGAAGCCTTTGAATTCATTTGAAATAGATTTAAGTCATGGCAATCCAAGAATTATCGACAATCCAGGTTATGCTATCTTGCAAATAAAATTGGATAAACTTTATATAATGGCGATTTGCTCTGACATTAGGGACAAAGAATTTACTATGGAAGAAGTGGAAATCTAATTTGCAAGAATATAAAAAGAATAATTTAGAAATATAATCTAAAAGTAGATTAGTAAAATTTATAAAAAAGCAGCTATGATTTTATGTATTGTTTAAAAGGTCTTAGTAATCTGATTACTGATTAACTTAAAAACAGTATGTTAAAATCATAGCTATTTTTTTGAAATTTTAAAATTTGTTATAATATTTCACATTGTTATTTACTCCAACGTCCTGAAGCCCCACAAGGTAAAACAAGACCATTCGATGATACAGGAAGCCCAATTTCTTCTGCTTCAACTTTTCCACCAAACTTTGGCACAATAGCAGTGTTAATCATATAATTTAAAACTGCCGGTTGTAATCCGGTTGTGTATGAGTTGATTAGGAAGAACAATGGGTCATCGCTTAAAATATTTGTACATAATTCCACAAATGGAAAAATGCTTTCCTCAATTTTCCAAGTTTCTCCCTTTGGACCTCTACCGTAAGAAGGTGGATCCATAATGATTCCATCATAATGATTGCCTCGACGAATCTCTCTTTCTACAAACTTCACACAATCATCCACAAGCCATCGAATTGGTGCATCTCCAAGTCCTGAAGAAACGGCGTTTTCTTTTGCCCATGTAACCATTCCCTTTGAAGCGTCAACGTGTGTAACATGAGCACCGGCTTCTAGAGCAGCCAAAGTAGCCCCACCTGTATAAGCAAAAAGGTTTAATACCTTAAC
>OJNJ01000148.1_pt1 | contig 35873 bp, 34 predicted proteins | sample 1597491 | NCBI WGS metagenome assembly OJNJ01 (sample SAMEA2452132, study PRJEB22498) | human gut metagenome | biome: human feces; feature: human gut; material: feces | place: Australia | collected 2012 | reverse complement strand
AGGAAAACCGACATTTATTTTTACCGATTTCCTACATTTTATTTTACCATTTACACTTGAGAACTTCTGACAGCACTCTGGAATTTACTCTCAGGGTATCTAAAAAGGTATCTAAAATTCAAAAATGAATTTTTTTCGAGAAAAATTGGTAAGGCTTTTTTTATCAAAGAAAAAGTAGATTTTTTATCTACTTCTTCCCTTTTCAATTAAAGGATTTTCTTGCTGTGTATAAAATTCATCTACTGATTTAACTTCCTCAAAAGAGGTATAATCTTTCCCATCTTTTCCCTTATACATAAATTTACGTTCTTCATCCCACATTGCTAAGATATCACGTATTAATTTAGCTACTTCAACACGTACATCAGATACTAATGTTAGTCTAAAAAAACTTGTTGCAAGTTCTTTCCACTTTCTTGCACCTTTTTCTTCACCATATAATCTTAAGATTTCACCTGGAACTTGATTAAGAATACTAGACGGTAAAGAATATGCCTCTGGGTGCTTTGTAATATCCACTGAACCACTAAATGCACCTACGGTTGGATAAACAGATTTTAAAGCATAATTTTGAATCATTTCAAATGCAGTTGCCAAATCTATATTTTCATTCAAAAAAATCATCTCCTTTCATAATAATTATAGCATATATTATTGTAACTTTTGCAGTTTTTACTAAAAAAACGTAAAAAAGGTATCTAAAAGGTATCTAAAGTGGCTCAGAGCATATAAACTCGCAATTTTTTAGCAAAGAAAAAAACTCGCTTTTTCCCTTATTTTATGCGGGTTTGCGAGCTTATTTACCACAGCATTGTTTATACTTTTTGCCACTGCCACATGAACTGAACATTCCTATATTTATGTTATTTATTGTATTTATAGTACTATTTGTATTTATTGTATTCTGGTATCAGGTATCATCTGTATTTATTGTATTTATAGTATTATCTGTACTTATAGTATTTATCTACTGTGGACTATTTGTGGACATTGACCACATTCGTTCACTGATATAAGTATAGCATAGTTACTACAATTTTAAACTCTGCGGCTTCTAAAATTTTTTCATAATCTTTCCAACTATTCTTAATATATCATTATCATATATTTTATTAAAATCTTTAAAATCAAATCTTGTAATCCTTCTATAATACAAGTAATCTTCTTTTTTATTTTCATAGGCATATTTACTAATATCCAATACAATTTTAGAAAATAAATTATTGACTGATTTGATAAGTTTTATAAAAGATCCTGCTGTAATTTCCATTGATTCATCCCCAACCATAAAAGTATAATCAAATAAGGAAAATGAACCACTTCCAGATGATTTATGTTTAACACCATGCATTTTATGTTCATATTTATTTCTAATTTTTCTTATTTTATCTAAAAATTCGTAGTTATCGGATAATATTTTTTCATAATCTTCTTTTAAATATGAAATATTATCTTTATATTCAAGTAACCCATCCCTATCTTTAAGTATCAATGTTTGTGTTTTTTTATTAAATGAATATGGAATAATTCTTGGAACATCTTGAATTATATCTAGTATTTCCTTTTCTCCACTTTCAAAATCATCAATAACATCTATTCCACATAATTTAACTAATTTTTGATTCAAATTATATAATGTTTCAAGATAACCAAATAATGCATTTGCAATTTCAACAGTCACAAAATCACCCAAATTAATTATATCATTTTATAATATTGAAATAAACAATATAGTCTTATTTTTTATTTTGAATTTTAATTGATTTTTCAAACAAATTAATTACACTTTCTTTATCTTTATCTATACTAGAAATATAATACTTTTCAGTAGTTTCAATTCTTTTATGTCCTAATACTTCAGCAATATCTTTTATTTCACAACCATTTCTTAAACTAATAGTAGCAAAACTACCTCTTAAGTCATAAAATCTACATTTAATTCCCAATTCGTGATGAATTGTTTTAAAAGGATATTTAATAATATCAGTTCCAGAATATATTCCGTCTTTCCGAGTAAATACCATATCTACTTTATTGTGTCTTGAATTACTTTCTACAATTTTATATTCAACTAACTTGCCATACTTATTTTTTACTTCCTCTAAAACATGTTTTTTATAATTCTTACTGTATTGCTTTTTATAATTATCTTGTATCTTTTTATAGTCTAATAAAATTTTATATAAAGTGTCACATATATAAATCTCTCTTTGACTTTCAACTGTTTTGGTGGTACCTAAATACCATCTTCCTTTTTCTTCTTTATTTTTTGCATACACAGTTTTATTTATTTTAATAATTCTATTATCTAAATCTATATCATTCCAAGTTAAAGCAAATACTTCACCTGTTCTCATACCTGTATAACATGCAGTAAGAAATGCAGTTATAAATACTTTATTATTTTTAAATCTATTTAAAATTAGTTCTATCTCTTCATTAGTATAGACATGACCTACATTGTTTTTTTTAATTCAAATGATAACACTCTTGGTATTTGTAAATCTGCTGCTGGATTATATTTAATAAATCCAAAATAATAAGTAGCATCTCTTAATGAACTTTTAATTACTTTTTGATAATTTCTTAATGCTTCTTTTGTAGTTGAAGTTTGATATAGTCTTAGTAATGCTTGATTTAAACTAAATGAAGTAATTGCAGATAGTTTATAATTACCTAACTCTCTTTTAATATTACCAAAAGATTCTTTATATCTTTTTGCTGTAGAATATTTATAATTTATTTCAAAGTATTCTCTCATCCAGTAATCTAAATATTCAGAATATAACATATTACACTCTTTTGTACTTTCTCCACTAATAAATTCTTCATATGCTCTTTGGCCTGCTATATATGCATCTCTTTTTGTTTTAAAACCAGATTTTGATATTTGTTTTCTTTTACCATTAACCTTTCCTGCTTCGAATCTGTATTCATACAGATTATTTCTTTTGCGTATATTTATCATTTCTATCTTCCTTTCCAATTAAAAAGGACACAATATTAATTGCATCCTCTTACTATTTTAATATATTTATTATATTATCTATGTTAACAACTTCTGTTTTATTTGCTTTTGTATCTTCTACTTCGTAATTAGTTCCGTCAAATTTGGTACCTAATATTATCATTTTAGGTGTTCCTAAAACATAAACATCATTTATTCTATTTCCAATATTTAAATTTTCTCTATCATCAATTATTGCATTAATATTATTTTGTAGTAAGTAATTATATAGTTTTTCTCCTTCTTCTTTGTTTTTTTCATTATATATTATTTGTACTTTATAAGGGGCTATATCATATGGTAATGCAAAACCTTTAATTTTATCTTTTTCCTTAATAATATTATTTTCTATTAAACAAGCAATTATTCTTCCTAAACCAATTCCATAACATCCCATATAATATGGTTTCTTCTCATTATTTTCATCCATATAGAAAAGTCCCATACTATCAGAATATTTTGTTCCAAGTTGAAAATTATTTCCTAATTCAACAGTACTATATTCTTTTAAATTAGCAACATCTGTTACTCCTAATTGTTTAAGATATTCATCTTTATTATCAAATTCTAAAACTTCTTTGTTAATGCCAATATCATTTTTTTCATCATAAAGAGTTTTATCTTCTCCTAAATTAGTAATTGCTTGAAATTCTTCTGCTACTTTACCACCTATAACACCATTATCACTAACAGTTGGTATAATTTTGATACCTAATCTTTTAAATATATTTAAATATACCTGATGCATTAGTTCATATGTCTTTTGCATATCTTCTTCAGTTTTATCAAATGAATATGCATCCATCATAACAAAAGTTCTTGGTCTAAATAAATATCCTCTAGTTCTGATTTCTTTTCTAAATTTTTCACCTATTTGATAATAAATGGCTGGTAAATTTTTATATGAAGATAATCTATTGGCACCAAATAAAGTAGCACATTCTTCTGCAGTTGGAGCAAGTCCATATTCACCTAAATTATTATTTATTGTAAACATTATATCTCCATCTTTTGTGTATGTATCCCATCTACTTGATTGGTCCCATATTTTTCTTGGTTGAAGTTTTGGAAATTCTACTTGAATACATCCTGCCTTATCTAATTCTTCAATTATGATATTTTCTACTACTCTTTCTAATTTAGTCCATAAATTACCATAACCATAAATACCACTTTCAAATTGATATAACTCTCCTAGTTTCATTAAAATATCCTGACCAGAGTAATTACTATCAATATCATTTAGATTAATCTTTTTAATATTTAATCTACTTAATCTCATTTTATTCACCCTTTCTTTAAACAAAAAAGGATAGCACATAAGGAGTCATTAAGACGGTGCCATCCTTTTATTTTACTTAATTTTGATAACGGCTATTCACCGGAAATGTTTTCATTTCACTCTGAAGGTAGGAATTAAATAGTATCATAACTTGTTCACACTATACCAAGCTCACTTTTATGCTTAACTAATTAATATTCCTTCGTCACTGATTTGCAACATATTATATCATAAATTTTAATTGTCCACAAATTATTTTTTGTCTACATCCTTATTTTGCTTAGGTTTTCTCCACATTATGTGGACAAGTTATAAAACTCGAACCAACTTACTAGTTTTTAAATTTTAAGTTTTTCCTTATTTTATGCTACTTTCCACAGCATTGTTTGTACTTTTTGCCCGAACCACATGGACATGGATCATTTCTACCAACCTTAGTACTCTTCTTTTGTACCTTAGCATGATCTTTACTATCATTTGTAATAGCGGTCTTTGCTACTTGTTTTCTTTCAATATTTTGTCTAATTTCAGATTTTAATAGATAAATACTAATATCCCTATTAATTTTAGCAATCATTTCATCAAATAATTGATATCCTTCCATTGTATATGCCTGAAGAGGACTAGTATTAGCATAACCTCTAAGACCAATACCATCTCTTAAATGACTCATCGTAGAAATGTGTTCCATCCAGTAATTATCAATAACCCTAAGAGAAATAGCCTTTTCAAACTCATCTCTAACTTCTTCTGGAATATCTTCTAATTTTTCTTCATAATCCTTTAGAGCATTTTCATATATCAAATCAATAACTTCACTAGGATGTTTACCATTAATTTCAGATAAGTTAATTCTATATTTTCTAAGTAAGTTTTCATTTACAGCCTCAAGTATTTCACTATAATCATTTTCTTTTAGTTTATTACTCTCCACTAAATGTGAATTAACAATATCACTAATATATTCCTTAAAACCATTAAGAACTGTTTCATGAATAGAATCATTATCTAATATTTCATTTCTCTTACCATAGATAATTTCTCTTTGATTATTCATAACATCATCATAGTTAAGAAGTTGTTTTCTTATATCAAAGTTATTACCCTCAACTTTTCTTTGAGCAGATTCAACAGTTTTAGAGAACATTTTATTTTGAATAGCCATATCCCCGGTAAAACCTAGATTTTTAAGCATATCCTTATATCTATCAGAACCGAATCTAACAAGAAGGTCATCTTCAAATGATACAAAGAATTGTGTAAAGCCAGGATCTCCTTGCCTACCACTTCTACCTCTAAGCTGATTATCTATTCTTCTAGATTCATGTCTTTCACTACCGATAACACATAAACCACCTAGTTCTTTAACACCTTCACCAAGTTTAATATCGGTACCACGACCAGCCATATTGGTAGCAATAGTAACAGCACCTTTTTCACCAGCATGAGCAATAATTTCAGCCTCTCTAGCATGATTCTTAGCATTTAATACTTCATGAGGAATCTTCTTTTTAGTAAGCATTTTACTAAGTAGTTCAGAAGTTTCAATAGCAATAGTACCAACAAGTACTGGTTGACCAGTAGCATGTCTATTTTCTATTTCTTTAATAATAGCATTATATTTACCTTCTTTACCAGGATATAATAAGTCAGTAGCGTCTTCCCTAATAACTGGTTTATTAGTAGGAATTTGAATAACAAACATATTATAAATATTTCTAAACTCCTCTTCTTCAGTCTTCGCAGTACCTGTCATACCAGCAATCTTGTTATACATTCTAAAGTAGTTTTGGAAAGTAATCGTAGCAAGAGTTTTAGTTTCTTGTTGAATCTTAACACCTTCCTTAGCTTCAATTGCCTGATGAAGTCCATCAGAGAAGGCTCTACCTTTCATAAGTCTACCAGTAAATTGGTCTACGATAACAACTTCACCATCTTGTACAACGTAGTCAACATCTAAACTCATAGCATAATTTGCTTTAAGTGCTTGATTAATATGATGTACTAAAGCTGTATTATTAATATCATATAAATTATCTAGATGAAAATGTTCTTCAGCTTTTCTACTACCCTCGTCAGTTAAACTAACAGCCTTAGATTTTTCATCCATAATGTAATCTTCATTTTCTTTTAAACTTTTAACATATCTATCAGCATCAATATATAGATTAGCAGACTGCATAACTCCGCCAGATATAATAAGAGGAGTTCTAGCCTCATCTATTAAGATAGAGTCAACTTCATCGACAATACAATAGTTAAGAGGTCTTTGCACTCTATTTTCTTTTTTTACAACCATGTTATCTCTTAAGTAATCAAAACCAAGTTCATTATTAGTACTATATAAAATATCACAGTTATAAGCTTCTTGTTTTTCTTTAAAAGAAAGTTCTCTTAAGTTAAGACCTACAGTAAGACCTAAGAACTTAAATATACTCCCCATCCATTCAGAATCTCTAGTAGACAAAAATTCATTAACTGTAACGATATGAACACCTTTTCCAGTTAAAGCATTTAAATAAGCAGGAAGTACACAAGTAAGTGTTTTACCTTCACCTGTTTTCATTTCTGCAATATTACCATAATGAATAGCAAGGCCACCAAGTAATTGACAGTAGAACGGTTTCATTCCAAGACATCTATAAGCAGCCTCTCTTGCAACTGCAAAAGCCTCAACTAAGATATCATCAAGAGTTTCTCCCTCCTCTAATCTTTTCTTAAATTTATCAGTATAACTAGCAAGTTTTTTATCAGATAATTTACTCATTTCTTCATCAAGAGCATCTATTTGATCTGCTAATTTACTAAATCTATATAATTCTTTATACTCATTATCAAATAATTTTTTAAGTGTTTTAAACATCAAATCATCTCCTAGATAATATTTTACTATATTTTAACTAAAAAAACTAGTAAATATTTAATATTTCCTTTATTTTATTGAAGTTTCACCTCCGTTCCTATAGTCACTTTGGTGTTTTTGAAGCCTAAGGTCTTCAAAAAAGAGTTTTAAAGCCATAAGTCTTTAAAACTTTAAAGTTATTAACAGTATATGTTGATAAAATTAAAATATAAGATAAAATATATCAACAACTACTGTTGATAGAATAATTACAAATTTTAATTTAAACAATATATTAAATAAATAAAGTATGATATAATAACCATTAGGAGGGAAAAACTTGAAAAGAGACATAGTTAGAACAGAAATCACTGTTAAAGAAAATAAAATAGGAATATTAAGAGTAGGAAATGTTAATTATATTTCATTAACTGATTTGGCAAAGTATCAAAATTCTAGTGATCCATCTTTTACGGTGAAAAATTGGTTAAGAAGGATAAGTACCATTGATTATATTGGTTTATGGGAAGAAATTCATAATCAAGATTTTAATTTGGTCGAATTCGACCAAATTAAAACGGAGTATGGTAGAAATTCGTTTGCAATGTCTCCAACACAATGGATAAAAAGGACTAATGCAATAGGAATAATTTCAAAAGGTGGAAGATATAGTATTGGCACATTTGCCCATCCTGATATTGCTTTTGAATTTGCAAGTTGGTTAAGTCCGGAATTTAAATTATATTTAATAACTGAATTTGAGAGACTAAAAACTAATGAAGCCTATCAGTACAAATTAGATTGGAGTGCGAATAGAATTTTATCTAAATTAAATTATATGGTTCATACTGATGCAGTAAAAAATTATATTGTTCCAACTCTTACAGAAGAACAAAAAAAGCATATTTATGCTGAAGAAGCAGATGTTTTAAATGTTGCATTATTTGGTATGACTGCTAAAGAGTGGAGAGAAGCAAATCCTGAACTAGCAAAAAATGGAAATATAAGAGATTATACTGATTTACTCCATTTAGTAATATTAAATAATCTACAAAATACAAATGCCGAATTAATTGAAGAAAATATTCCACAAGGTGAAAGATTAATAAGACTTAATAATTCTGCAATAAGGCAAATGAAAGTATTAAGAGACAATAAAAATATTAAAGAATTAGAATTATTACAAAACCAGGTTAATGAAGAAAATAATTTAATAACTAACTAATAAATATAAAAAAATGAAAAGCATTCTATCAACATAATCTGTGGATAAACCAATTATAAATAAAAAGAGTATCAACAACAATTGTTGATACTTTATTTTACTTAGTTTCAATTAAACCATAGTCTCCATCTTTTCTTTTATAAAGAACACAAGTTTTATTAGTATCCATATCTTTATATACAAAGAATGAGTGACCAAGAAGTTCCATTTCTAAAATAGCCTCTTCTTCATCCATAGGTTTCATTTCAATATCTTTTCTTTTAACAATTTTTTCTTTAGGTTCTTCCTCCTCTTTTATATCAAAATCAAAGTTAAATTCTTTAATATTATCTTTAACATTTCTGTTTAATCTAGTTTTATTCTTTCTGATTTGTCTTTCTAATTTATCACTTACCAAGTCAATAGCAGCATATAAATCATCACTTTCTTCTTCACTTCTAAGAATAAATTTACTAGTAGGAATAGTAACTTCCACTATTTGTGAATTACCTCTTACTTTAGCCAGTACATTAGCGGTAATATCATCGTCCTTAAAATATTTTTCAAGTCTTCCTAATTTAGTTTCCGTATAGTCTTTTATTGCATCGGTAATAAGCATTTTATCACCACGAATATTGTATTTCATATCAACATCCTCCTCCTATAATTAAAGTATATCAGAAATAATTTAAAAATAAAATAGAAAAATGAAAATAACATAATTTAACATAATTTAAACATAATTTGAGTAAAATTAAGACCAAAGATTTTCTTTATATTCCCCTTCATCTACTAATTTCTTAATAGAATTTTTAACATCAGGAGTATCTTCCCTATAAGTAACACCATGCCAACTAGCAGTAGTTCTAATTACTTTCATTGATGCCTTGCCATCTTTAATTAGATTACTTACAACATCAGGAATTAAATATTCTGAAGTAAGTAAGTCTTCTTTATTATCTATAAAGAATTTACTAAAACCTTCTTCAATATATCCAAATATACTAGGAGTAAATAGTAGAAAATTCATACTTACAGTATCATCGCTATTAACAGTGAAACTATCACTACCATCAAGTGGACTAGCTACAATTTCATTGCCAATTTTTTCTATTTTACTCTCAGTAATAGATTTTAAATAATTATTACTATCTACTTCACAAACACCTCTTTTAACAGAACCATTTTCTGTTAAAGTATTCGCTACCATATAGCCAATCATACCATATTTACTAGAGTCATTATCGGTATTAATTAAATATTCATATGCTTTAATAAATGCATCTCTACCATAGAAATCATCAGAATTAATCATAGCAAAAGGCTCATTAACAAAATTTTTAGCACATAATACCGCATGAGCAGTCCCTAAAGGTTTCATTCTACCACTTGGAATATCCCATCCCTTAGGTAAATTATTTAATTCTTGAAAAGCATATTCTACCTTAATATGTGGTTCTACTCTCTTACCAATAGTTTCCTTAAATAGTTCATAATTTTCTCTTTTTATGATAAATACTATCTTATTAAATCCTGCTTTTATAGCATCATAAACGGAATAGTCTATAATAAATTCATCACTAGGACCCATTGGTTCTATCTGTTTTAAACCTCCAAATCTACTACCCATACCAGCAGCTAAAATAACTAATGTTACATCTTTTTTCATATAATCCTCTCTTTCTTAAATGTACACCTTATATTCTTTTATAACTAAATTATATCAAATAAAATGATAAAAGTGAAGAATATACTACAAAAAACATAAAAAAATGGTACACAGAGTGTATACCATTTAAATTATTTATATTGAGACATATATGTATTATATTTCTTTTCTAATACAGTATCAGAGAATTTAAGACCTGATTCTTCTCTCATTTTATCTAAAGCAACATAAGAGATATTCTTATCTTCTGATTTCTTTTCACTTACTAATGAATCAATTATTTCTTCTTTAACATCTTCAAGAACAGGTTTTTCTTTTTGGTCTATTCTATAAATTACATGATAACCATAAGAAGTCTTAACAGGTTCTTTGCTATAACTATTATTTTCTAGTTTTTGCATAGCTTCCATATAAGCAGATTCTAAGTTGGCATTATAAGATTTATATCCTAATTCTTCATAAGTAATTTGATCTTTATATTCTTCTTTAACATCATCAAAAGATTTACCATTATTTAATTTAGATATAATTTCTTTAGCTAAATCTTCAGCTTTTTTCTTATCTTCATCACTCGCAGAACTATCTACTTTTACTAAGATGTGTTTAGTATTAATATCACCATAAACTTTATCTTCATAGTATTTTTCTACTTCTTTATCAGAAATTAAAGTTTTGATATAGTCTTCAGCATATTTATTTCTTCTATATTGTAGTCTTAAATATTCTAAGAAAGCTTTTTCACTACCAAAACCATTATTTGATAAGAAAGTTTCTTTATCCATTTTATAGTATTGTTCATAAGCACTATAATAACTTTCTGCTTGCTGTTTTAATTCATCGTTCATTTCATCAGTTTCAGGATATTTTTCTTCAAGAATTTTATTGTCAATCTTATCTAATAATGAACTAATAGAATATACATCTTTCATATCTTCATATAAGTCATTTGCAGTTACTGTATAACCATCAATTTCTGCAACAGGTTGAGTACCATCTTTTAATGTAGCAATTCTATCAGGCCATATAATAACAACTACTAATACAGTAATTAATATACCACCAACTGCTCCATAAATTGCAAGTCTATATTTATCAAAGAATTCAAGCATTTTAAATACTTTATCATCATTAACTTTATTTACTTTTTTAGTATCTTTCTTTGATTCTTTTTTAGACTCTTTTTTAGGAACTTCTTTAACTACTTTCTCTTCCTTTACTACTACCTCTTTCTTTTCTTTTTTATTATTTTTTGTCTCTTGTTTTTTCTTTGCCATTTTTCATTCTCCTTTCAAAGATACACTAATATAATATCAAATCTAGGCTAAAAATACAAGGCTATTTTGTAAATATGGGCAAATTACCACAATTTTAAATTTTATTTTTTTATTGTTTATAAAGTACAGCACACTTTTCTTATTTTTCCATAAAATATTGTGAATAGAAAAAAAGGAGGAATGTATTATGGGTAACTGTGGATGCGGTACTGGATCTAGTGCTGCTATTGTATTAGTACTATTTATCCTACTAATAATCATACTAGGCGCTTGGATATAATTTAAAGGAGGTGCATTATAATGTCTGGAAATAGTTCTTGCAGCAGCACTTGCAGTCATAAAAGCAATAATGGTTTATTAATTGTTATTGTATTATACATCTTACTTGCTATCATATTAGGAAATGCTTTCTTATATTAAAATATTTATATTAGAGAAACTATCTTCGGATAGTTTTTTCATATCAAAAAAAGTAGACATTTGCCTACTTTAATTTATTATATACTTCTTCAATAGATAATTTATCATCATTATGATACTTAGGAATTAGATGTAAATGATAATGCTTAACATCTTGACCAAGGCCATTATTTTGAGCAAAAGTAATACCGTCACAATTTAGTCTTTCTTTTAATCTATTTGCTATAACTTTCGCAGTTTCTAAAACATGATTAAGTACCTCTTTATCAATATCAAAGAAGTCCTGATAATGTTCTTTAGGTACAATTAGACAGTGGCCAGTACTATTAGGGTTAACATCTAAAAATACCTTTACAATATCATCTTCATATATTGTATATGATGGTATTTCATTATTAATAATTTTACAAAATATATCCATATTAGGTTACCTCCACTATAAGTATATCAAAAAAAAGAAAATAAATAAATATTTTCTTAAGTGAATATCTGCGAATATTCTATTATAATTATGTAAAAACTTTCTTTTTTTTATACAAATAAATATAAGTTTAATTCTTAATCTTACTAAATATAATCGCTGTGTCATAAAATTTATTAAGTCTTTTATTCCAATCATTTTTAATTTCTTTAATTAACTTATCTTTAATATCTTTAATATTATCTTCATCCTTCTCAAAATAATCATAGTATAAATATTTTAAATTAATATCATTCTTTTCATTACTAATATATTTTAGAAGAAAGTCTCTCTTTTCTCTAATACTTCTAGTAACATTATCATTATTAACTTTAGTATGTTTAATAATAGGAATATTGTATATTTCGTTGTTTACAATTTCATCTAGTACCTCTTCTTCTTCATCAAGAGTAAGACTACTTCTTTTAATTAAGTTACCATTCTCATTAAACATAATAGCTATTACTTCTTTCTCATTAGAAATAAGAAGAGAAGGACCAAGTTTACTTCTGGTATAAGTATAAGTTTTATCCCTAATAACATTAATAAAATCCTTACTAACACAGACATTATCATATTTCATAATATTAAAGCATTCATTATCTACTAGAAACAGAGGAATCTTCTTAACATTAATAATATTATCTTTTCTATTCCATTCATAAAAAGAATAATATTCCTTATTAAAATTAAGTACAATATCATAAATATAATTCATTCTTATCTTCTCCTTTAATAGTCATTGATAAAATCATCATAATAAGACCGATAATACTAAAATAACATTCAAATCTTCTAACAATAAAATTAACATAATTCAAAAAATTATACCCCATGGACATTAAATTAAGATATAAAATAATAAAACTACATCCAATAACCATAAAACCAAATCCAAGTAAAAAGAAAAAAACTCTTACCATAATATCCCTCATTTAAACATATTCAAATAAATAGATATTATTAAGAGTTTTTACTTACTCAATTTCGTTATTATTTTTAATTTCCACTCTACTAATAGAATCAAATCTTTTAGTAATCTTATCAGTAGTAACATGAATACTTTCAATATCTTTATTAACAGTTTCTATACTTCTAGATAACTTATCCCATCTATCTTTATATCTACTAAATTCAACACCTAACTTATTAAGTTCATCATGAATTATACTAGTATATTTATCTCTTTCCATATTCTTAAGAAGAACTTCAATAACAGTAAATGTACTAATTAATGTTGTAGGAGAACATATCCATACTCTTTTTCTATGAGCATATTCAACTAAATCACTATGATAAGCATTAATTTCGGCGAATAAAGCCTCAGCAGGTAAGAACATAATAGCTTGATCTGAAGTAATACCAGGAATAATATATTTAGAACTAATAGCATCAATATGTTTTTTAACATCAGCCTTAAATTCTTTTTCCGCAGCAGTTCTTTCTAGTGGAGAAAGATTCTTATCAACCATTTTTTGATAGTGCTCTAAAGGAAACTTTGAATCAATAGCAACAGTACCTAATGGCTCGGGAGCAAATATTACTGCGTCCGCAATAGTGGTATTAGGAAAAGTATACTGAAGTCTATATACATTATCATTTCTTTCACCAAATATACTAACAAGAATATGCTTAAGATTAATTTCACCAAATATACCACGACTCTTTTTATCAGTTAAAATACTTTGAAGAGAAACAATATCAGTAGATAAAGTATCTATTTTCTTTTGAGCTTCATCTATTCTAGATAATCTTTCTAATATATTAGTAAATGTTTTATTAGTCTTAGCAAAATTATCATCTAATCTTTCATTAACTTTATCATTAATTTGACTAAGTTTCTTTTCCATTCTTTCATTTAATCCATTAAAATTATCATTCATTGTTTTCATTATATCTATTTGAAAACTAGATAATTCTTTAACAGTAGTAGTTTCTAAATTACCAATTCTTTCAGTAATTTTTCCTTCATTAACATTCTTACTAATTGCTATAATAACTAAGATAATTACTACAATAAGTAGTCCTATAATTATATAATCTACCATTTTTATACCTCCATATTTCATATTTAAAGTATATCATATATTTAATATCAAGTAAATAGAAAATATAAAAAAATCAAACAAATGTATATAAAATATTATAGTGTTTAGTAAAGAGCTTGTAATCTTTTTACTATCATTAAAGCCTAATGTCTTTAATGAAAAAATTGAAGCCTGTAGTCTTCAATTTTAAGTTTATCTTTTTATTCCTTTTTTATCTTCTTCAGTAGGAGGTTTCATATAATATTTATCAGGGTTATTCATAATTTCTTCTTTAATATTATAAGGACATTTTAGTTTATTTAAATCAAAATAATGGGGAAGAACAAGTCCTTCAGCACTAGCAAGAGAACTTAAATCTATACTACCACCAACATGTTGAGGAAGAACAAGACCTTTAGCACTAGTAAGATAACGTAAATCTATATTGCCACCGACTTGTTGGGGAAGAATAAGACCTTCAGCACTAGTAAGAGAGTCTAAAATTATACTACCACCAATACTTTCGGGAAGAACAAGTCCATCAGCACTAGTAAGAGAAAATAAAATTATACTACCACCAATACTTTCGGGAAGAACAAGTCCTTCAGCACTAGTAAGAAAACTTAAATCTATATTGCCACCGACTTGTTGGGGAAGAACGAGACCTTCAGCACTAGTAAGAGAATCTAAATATATATTACCCGGAAGAGCTTTAAACTTTTCTGGATTATTTAAATATTCTTCTTGTGATAAAGCAACTTCTTCTTCTTTAATGTTGAATAAATAAGCATAGTCTTTCCTACAGTTTCTTTTACTTTTAATTTCTTCTATTCTAGGGTCTTTTCTATAGCCAAAGCCTTCAATTTTACTATTTATTTCATATAAAAATTTAAGTTCATCAACATTAAGTTCAATATTATTATTTACCTTTTTATCAATTAAAGTAAGTAATTTCATATCATGTTCTTTTTTTAAATATTTATCTCTATCAGGAAATTCTTTTAGTTTTTCTTCAAGAATGGGCATCATTTCAGGTTCCATATTTTGATTATCTGCTATACCTCTAATCTCTCCAATTTTATCTTTACCATCCATTCTGATAGCAATTCTAGGTACTTTAGCCTCTCCATGTTCATCTAATGAGTAATAAACATAAAAGTCACCACCTGCTAACTGACTTTTAGCAAAATTTTCCCCAGCCGCAGTACACCAACCAGTATAATAGCCTTGAAGTGAATCTCTTAAAATATTATAATCACTTCCTTGTTCATATTTAATCCATTTACCATCAGTACTATTACTTTGATGTTCTCCTTTTAAAAAGCTTTGCTTAATAACATACTCATATAAAAGTTTAAAATTACCAGTACTTAATGCTTGTTTAATATCTTCTTTGCTTTTTTTATCTTCAAGAAAATCTTCCATTAGTTTTAAAGTAGTAAAAATATATTCTCTTTCTACTGGAGGAAAAGGATATACAGTACTTTTATCTCTTTTACTAAATTTACCGGTTTCCTTATCATATTTACCTAAATTTTGTAGTCCTTGAAATACCCAGTACTTTTCCCACATTTCATAAGATTTACTTTCTTCATCATATAAAAAGTATTCAATCCATTTATCTAAACTTTTCTTTTGGTCATCAATAACTTCTTCAGTCATTCTCCTCTTATCTTCTTCAGTTAATTTTATGTTACCATAACCTCTTTCTCTTGCAAGTCTAACTTGGTTTTGAAAGTAAGCATCAGGTATATTTTCTGGTTTAATAACATATAAGTCATAATAAAAACTTTTAAGTAATTTTTCACCATTAACACTTCTTGTCTCAGATACTCTATTATGTAGTTCTTCAAGTCTTTCAAAATATTTTAATAATCTTTCTCTTTTTTTATCAGATACATTTGAAGCTCTAAGAACTCTATCACTATTATGTAAATTAGTATAAACTTTAGATATCATATCTAGCCAAGCATTTCTCATGTTATCATCCATAGTTATCACCTTTTCTAGTATAAATATATCACATTTAGAAATAACAATAAAGGAAATGATTCATATTTTACAGAATACTTTACAAAAAAATAACCCTAAGTTAATAGGATTATTTAAGTAATTTACTAAAGTATTTATCTATTTCTTTTACTCTTGATTTAAATACAAACATATCAACTATGGCACTTACAGAGTATACAATAAGAATAATACCAATTAATGTAGTAATAACAAGAGCAGTATTTCCTGGATTAATAATTAATACTACACCACATATGATCATTAAGATAGAGGTAAATAAAGATAGAATATAACTATTATCAATATCTTTAATAATAAATGATATTCTAGAACTAAATGCACCACTTATAATAAAGAAAATACCTAAAGCAATTGGTAAAATACTCTCAAAAATACTAGGATTTAAGAATACACAAATACCAAGTAAAAATGATAAAATACTATTTGTCATTTGGAATAAACAAAGAGCAGGATTAATACTAAAACTATCTATAAAACTATAAATACCATAGATAATCATAATAGTACCAATAACATAAGCAAAAGTATCAAGAGATGCTTTAGGCCATACTATAAGTAATACTCCCACTATCATAAATAAAACTGACAATATAATTGATAAATTAATGTACTCATTTATTTTCTTAATCATACTAACCATCCTTTCTAACAATATTATAACAAAATTACCAAAAATTACAACAACATAACTAAAAAAATAGTTGTAAATTTTTTTTTACAACTATTTAATTATTAACTCCATGTCTTACTACTGGTGTATCATTAGTAATAGCTTTAAATGAATATCCATTATCTTTACCATATCTAATAATGTCTCTTAAAGCATTCACAGTACCCCTGTGATTAGCAGAATCATGCATAAGTACTATGTTTGTTTTATTATGAGATAAACCATTTATAACATTATTGTATATTTTATTACTGTTATTTGTATCACCACCAGCATCATTAGAATCAACATTCCAATCAAAATATACATATCCTTTATTAGTAACAGCATTAACAAGTCTAGACATAATACCTTTATTATAATTTCTACTTATAGTATTAGAACTACCTCCAGGAAATCTAATAAATTTACATCTAATTCCAATAGAATTATAAACACTATCACTAACAGTATTTAAATCATTAAAATAATTTTCTTCATTAGAGTACACATAACTATATTTATGACTAGAAGTATGTAAAGCAATTGTGTGTCCACTATTGTAGGCTCTCTTTACATATTCACCACCACTAGTTACAAAGAAAGTTGCTTTAATACCTTCTTCATCTAAAATACCTAAAATTTCTTTTGTCAAATAACTAGGTCCATCATCAAAGGTTAAATAAATACTACCATTTCCATAATAACTTGGTCTTTCTCTGACGGTAATTTTTCTATCTACTGAAGTTTCATTACCACTATTATCTACAACCTTATAGTTAATTGTGTAAGTTCCAACTCTATTAGTATCAACAGTACCTGTTACTATAACCTTATCGGTGATATCACCATCACATTTATCAATCGCCGTATACCCTTTTTCAATATATTTACTATTTTTATAAATAACAATATTATCATCACCTATTAAAGTAAGTGAAGGCTCTTCTTTATCTTCAAATATAATACTTCTTCTAATTTCATTTTTATTACCTGAACTATCTTTAACACTATAAATAATAAAATTACCATTCTTTTCTATATTTACTTTATCAGTAATGTCTCCATCATAATCATCACTTGCTGTATATCCTTCTTCATCATAATCTTTATTAGGACAAACATAACTTGGATTATTTCCTTTTAATTCAACTTCTGGTTTTACTTTATCGACAACTTTAATATCAAAAACTTTATTATATCTATAAAATAAATATCTAACTTTAACAGTAACTTGATAATTTCCAAGCATCTTTTTATCTATATTATCACTAATTTTAATATACTTATTTATGTCTCTTATAGTGTTATAAGCTTTTATATTATATGTATCATTACCATTATAACCAATTGTATCTTTATCAATATTAATATTAGGTAATAATAAAGAACATATAAGTAAAATTACTGAAATAACTATAGAGATAATTATTGTCTTTTTAAACTTCATATTATCTACTTCCATATCAGATTTCATTATATCATCACTATAAAAAAAATACTACTCCAAAACAGTATTTTTATCTGGCTTTACATTCTTTTCGTAAATAGTAACTTTATAATTATTATTAATCATAGCTAAAAGAATATTATCATAATTATCATAACCATTAACTTTAAGTTCATGATCTAACCATTCTTTATCCTTATTAATCGCCTTCATATTATTAACCATATACTTACTATCAATGATGGCATTTACAGTAAGTCCTTCATTACTACATTTAATTTTCATATCTTTTTTAGTCACAGGCTTTTCTTTTTCTTTAGGAAGAAAACTAATATTACCATTAACTTCCATAAGAGCATAATCAATTTCATCTAAATTAAAATAACCATTTTCTCTTGCCTCCATTAATAAATCATTAACATCAATTTTAGATTTCTTTAAACCAGATTCAATAATTTTACCTTTTTCCACAAGAACTGTTGGTACACCAATAAAAAATCTTCTTGCCCAAATACTTTTTATAGATACAAATGAAATTATATAAGATATAAATCCATATATAAATAATGCCGCTATTCCTGCAATCATATTCTTTTCAATATCTAAAGAAATATCCGCGGCAATAGAACCAATCGTAATACCAACAACATAGTCAAAAAAATTAAGTTCAGATATCTGTTTCTTTCCCATCATCTTAGTAATAAAGAAAAGAATAATAAGAACTAGTATTGTTCTAAAACAAATATTAAAAAAATTGCTCATAAAAAACACCTCATAATTAGTATGAAGTGTAAAAATAATTATATACCATTAATATTATTAATGATCATAGAAATAATAAATAAACAAATAATAAGTATATAGTATTTACTAAAAATATAAAGTACTAACTTATTACCTTTATCACTACCTATTATAACATCTCTAATTAAGAGAATAATATAAATAATACATAAAATAAATAAAGGTATACCAAGAATGTTATATTTAAAAGCATTAATAAAATCTAAATTAAGAATAGACCTAAAAGATCTAGTTAAACCACATCCAGGACAAGAAATATGGAATATCTTCTTAAAAAGACATTCCACATTAACCTTCCCAGTAACTATTATAAAAATAAATAAAGTACCAGAAAGCAAAATAATTAAATTAATAATTCTTTTTTTCATTAGTCTCTTAAAGTATTACCATCAGCATCTTTATAGTCATTGCTAGAAAGAATCATAATACCTTCAATAAGTCCCCATATAGCGGACACAGGACTTAAGATACCACAAGATAAAACAGTGATTAAAAGTTGAGCAACTGCTTTACCAGTAAAACCAAGGTAAAAGTTATGAACACCAAAGGCACCTAAGAAAATACCAAATAACCCAGCAGCAAGTTTAGATTTAGCATTAGGATCACTTGAAGTAGTACTCTTTTTAACTCTAACACCACAATTTAAACAAATATCTTGTTCATCAGTTAATTCCTTTCCACAATTTGCACAATACTTAGCCATAAATATAACCTCCTTTTTATAAACTAACCATTAATTTTATTTAAAATAATATCTAACATTTCTTTTTCTTTAAGAAGAGCTTCTCTATCTTTATCAACAATTGCTTTAGGAGCCTTCTCAACATAATTACTATTACTAAGAAGTTTTTCTCTTCTTGCAATTGAAGCCTCTAGACTTTCTTTTTCTTTAAGAAGTTTTTCTTTTTCTTCTTCTAAACTCTTACTATTATCATATATAATAGAAGCCTTCATACCAGCATATTCTATTTTTATACCATTACCATCTTCTAAAGAAATCTTATCACTTAATTTTAGCATATTAATAATAATGTCTTTAGAAGTCTCGTCATCAATATCAATATATACCTTATACTCTCCAATATTACCAAGTTCAGCCTTTTTATTTCTAAACATTGTAATAAATTCAAGTACATTATCAATATTAGTGGTAAATACCTCTTTCTTATTATATACAGGATAATTACTAATCATAATAGATTCTGCTTCTTTAATAGGCATCATACCATATATTTCTTCAGTAACATAAGGCATAAAAGGATGAAGCATCTTCAGAATATCTGTAAGAACTCTAATAAGTACACTCTTCGTAGTATTATCATTATAGAACTTAGATAACTCAATATACTTGTCACAGAAGTCTCCCCATACAAAATCATATAGTGTATTACCTACAATATGAAAATCATATTTATCCATACTCTTAGTAACATCTTTAATAGTAGTATTTAATCTATTTAAAATCCACTTATCTTCTTCTTTTAAATTATCAAGAGTATAATCTTCCTCTTTAAAGTCTTCTAGTTTCATTAAAACAAATCTTGAAGCATTCCAAATCTTATTAATAAAGTTCCAAGTTGATTTAACTTTTTCTTCATCATATCTTAAATCCATACCAGGAGCAGTATTTGTAGTTAAGAAGAATCTTAAAGAGTCAGCACCATACGTATCAATAACATCCATAGGGTCAATACCATTACCCAGACTCTTACTCATCTTTCTACCTTTTTTATCTCTAATAAGACCATGAATTAAACAATCTTTAAAAGGTCTTTCATTTAAGAACTCAAGTCCTTGGAAAGTCATTCTATTAACCCAGAAAGGAATAATATCATAACCAGTAACTAGTACATTATTAGGATAATATCTCTTAAGTAAGTCAGTATTATCAGGCCATCCTAAAGTACTAAAAGGCCATAGTGCTGAAGAAAACCAAGTATCAAGTACATCATTATCCTGTACCCAACCATCACCTTTAGGTTCTTCCATACCAACATAAACTTCCTCACCTTTATACCAAGCAGGTATTCTGTGACCCCACCATAATTGTCTAGAGATACACCAATCATAAGTAATTTCCATCCAATGATTCATAGTTTTTTCATATCTAGGAGGAACAAAGTTAACTTTCTTATCTTTATCCTTTTGATTTTCAAGAACTCTATCTGCTAGTGGTCTCATCTTAACAAACCATTGTTTAGAAAGATAAGGTTCAACCATAACATCGCTTCTTTCAGAAAACCCAACGTTATGATTAATAGGTTCAATCTTAATAAGAAGTCCTTCACTATCTAAGTCCTTAATAACAGCATCTCTACATTCAAATCTATCCATACCATTATATTTACCAGCATTCTCGTTCATTGTACCATTAGGATTCATAACGACAATTCTCTCTAGATTATGTCTATTACCAACTTCAAAGTCATTAGGGTCATGAGCAGGAGTAATCTTAACAACACCAGTACCAAACTCCATATCAGCGTGTTCATCACCAATAATAGGAATAAGTTTATTAACTATTGGAAGCATAACATTCTTACCAATATATTTCTTATACCTATCATCATCTGGATTAACTGCAACTGCAGTATCACCAAATAAAGTCTCTGGTCTAGTCGTAGCAACCTCTAGATACTCATCAGTACCTTCAATCATATATTTAATGTGGTAGAAGGCTCCTTCAACATCTTTATAAATAACCTCTTCATTACTTAGAGCAGTCATCGCCGCAGGATCCCAATTAATAATTCTCTCACCTCTATAGATAAGACCTTTGTTATATAAATCAACAAATACCTTTCTAACAGCATGAGATAAACCATCATCTAAAGTAAATCTTTCCTTATCATAATCAAGAGATAAACCAAGTTTAGCCCACTGACTATGAATATTTTCGGCATATTCTTCTTTCCAAGACCAAGCAACCTTAAGCCACTCTTCACGAGACATACTTCTAGGATTAATACCTTCACTTCTAAGTTTTTTATCTACTTTAGCCTGCGTAGCAATACCAGCATGATCCATTCCTGGAAGCCATAATGCATCAAAACCTTGCATTCTCTTATATCTAATAATAATATCTTGAATTGAAGTATCCCAAGCATGACCTAAATGTAATTTACCTGTTACATTAGGAGGAGGAATAACTATACAGTATGGTTTCTTACTTAAATCTCCTGATTTAAAATACCCCTTTTTCTTCCAATTATCATATTTATCTTTTTCAACCATCAAGTGATCATATTTTTTATCAAGCATTTACAACACCTATCCTTTTATCGATATAATTATTAAGAACAACCATAAGTTGTTTAAAGAACCCCTCTAATTCACTATTATCAAAATTTAAAGAATTAAATATCTTATTAACATAATCATTTTGTTTTAATAAATAATAAGAATATTTATAATTGAATGAATACATCTTTGATAAAGTAACTAATACTTCATCACTAGCATTATCACTTACTTTAGAACTAATAGTCTTAAAACTTTTAAAGTCATCATACACGAGACTACTAGGATAACTTTTGATTACTGTATCTACATATGGATAATTAACAAATAATCTAAAAGAATCTAAATTATGAGCATCTTTTATAATAGCACACATATGTCTACCTTTCTCATCAATATCAGCAGGGAATCCATTTTTATCATAAGCAAAGATAGCCATTTTAATAACTGTATCATACTTAGTTTCTTTACTAATTTCTCTAATTAACTTTTTATTAAATAAAACATCAATAGTTCTATTATAACTATCATTAATATCATCATCCATTTGATAATTAGGAGTTTTAGAAAAGTTACCTATCTCATGAAATAGACCAATAAGTTCACAGACGGCTACTTCTTCCTCAGAAAAAATACCCAAACCAGTAGCTAGTTCTCTTGCAAGTTCCATAACTTTCAGTGAATGAAAATATCTAGCTTTAATATCTATATTATTCATATCATATTTTCTGACATATTGTTCAAATATTTTCATAATTCTACTACTTTTCATAAAATACCTCCTTTGGTTAATATAAGTATATAATAAAATCATATAATTTTCAAGTAAAATATCTAATTTATTTAGGCATCTCACACTTCGTTGTTCGTTGTTTCTGAAGCCATAAGTCTTCAGAAAGAAAGTAGAGCCACATTGTCTCTACTTTAATATTCTTTTTTTCTAATTTTAGCTTTTCTTTGTTCATTAACAATATAACTACTTATAACATCAAGATTATCTGTATATACAGGAATTCTTTTTAAGATATCATTTTTAATATCTTTAATTTCATTATTACTACATATTTTACCATCATATATAATATAAGAAGAAACATTACCAAAATTATTATAATCAACACTGGCACCAACATTATCTAAGTCAAATGTCTGATGATATATAGGAAAATCTCTTTTATCAAGCATAAAAATATCAGTATAAATTTCTGCTAAAGAAAATATATTTATAATTTCTTGATAAAATTTATCAAATACCCTATTTTTTAGTACATTATTCTCAAAGTAAATATCACCACTATTTCTATCCTTTATTATATAATAATAAATGTTATTAGTAGGAAATTCTTTTCTTCTATATATTGGATTAACTATAATAACCATCTTAATAAAATTATCATTAAATTCTGAAACAAAAATTTTTCTAAACCAAGGATTTATCATGCTATTCTTAATTTTATTAAGTTTATCTACAAAAGTATATTCATTATTCATACTACTAATCATTTTATCATTACCATATCTTAATGTTCTAAAACTTTCAAAAAACTTATCTAATATTTCAAATAAAGAATAAGCACTAATAATGTTATTTGTATCACTAACAATATCTAGTTTTAAAAATTTATAACAGTCATCATTTATCATATCATATTTCCTCCCAATTTTATGTTTAAAAGAATAAAAAAATATATTATATACATACTTATAATATAATTATATCAAAAATAAAAATAATGTAAACATCTAAAATTAATATTGAAATACCAACTTAGGTATGATACAATTAATATAGAAATTGATTTGGAGGAAGAAAAATGGAAGAAATAAAAATAAATATTAATAGTGCAGATAGTTTGCTTATGGCAATTAATGAAGTTGTAAGAAACACATATAACACTAAAGGATATGATGATAAGAAGCATAATAAAACCGAAGAAATAACTCAAACAGTAAAAAAAGAATGGAGTAATTATGTCGAAGCAGTATTATTAAGTCAAATACTAAGAAATTTAAATGCAACAGATAAATTAACTCCAAATGGAAAACAATTATATAACCAGTTAGCGGCTAAAGCTGGAAAAAGAGATAGTTATTTCATTAATTTTAAAAAGAGTATTGAAACAAAATCAACAGGATTGTATGCTAAATATACTCCATCATCAAGAAGTAAGATTGTAGTTAACGGAAACAGTGAATGTATTTTATTACCAGAAGGTGGGAGAAAAGATGCTTTTGCTTTAAGTACATCATTAATAAGTTCTAAATTAAATTTGTTAGAAAAATTTGAAAAAATATCAACTACATTAGCAGTACCTTCAATGGAACAAGTAGCGGCCAAAGCTAGCCAAATGTCAAGAAGTGTTGATGACTTGAAATTTTCAGGTATAGAAAATACAATAAAAAATGATTTAAACACTAATGCAGGACTTAGATATTTAGAATCAGTTAAAAATAGTTTATATGCAATAAGTAGGCAAAAGATTTCTGTTCAAGAAACAATAGATTATATGAATAAATATATGGCATATTTTACTCCAGAAACTAAAGCTGTTTTAAATAATTTTATTAAAGAATTAGAATCATTAACTAAAGAATTAACTGCAGAAGAAGAAATGATATTAAATAATCTTAATAAAAAAGAGGTAGAAGTATCTGAAAAAGCTCATGGTAAAATAGATATTAATAGATTAGTAGCTCTAATGGCTATGGTAGAGAGAAAAACTGATAGTAAAGGAAATGAATTATCAAAAGAAAAATTACAAGAATATGAACAAGAATTAGAAAGAGCAAGTAAAGAAAATTCTATTGCCTACCAAGAAGCATTAAGAATATATAATTTAAGTAAACAATCACAAATCAATAATATAAGAATAGAGTCAGAAGAAAAAAATAAAGCCGTTATTCCTGATGAAGGTTTATCACATGATGATTTAAAAGAAAGAGAATTCTATTATAATCGTCTAGTAGTAGAAACTAGAAATAATGATATCATAGATAAACCATTATTTAACCAAATGTATGATAAGTATTTAAAGGCTGAATTAGATGATCCATATGCTATAGAATTAATGGTACAAAGCTATTTAGAATTTTATGACTATTATAACGAAGCTAAGAGAAGAGCAGAACTTACAGGAGAACCTATCAAGACAGACTATGCAAATTGGGAAGAATTTGTTGATAAAAGAATGCAAGAAGAAGGTTATAACTTTGGTAATGTAGGAAAAGGAAGATAAAATAGTAAAACTCAAGATTAATTTCTTGAGTTTTTGTTATATAATTATCACTTATCCACAGTATCTGTTGATAAACTAACAATTATTAATAATATTTTCAATTTCTAAAACAGCCTCATCAACAGTATTGTTGATAACTATATAATCATATTTATCCTTATATTTAATTTCTTCTTTAGCAATATTAAGTCTCTCACTAATAATATTATCATCTTCAGATTTTCTACCCCTAAGTCTTCTTTCTAATTCATCAAAAGAAGGAGGCATAATAAATATAGTAATAGCATTACTAAAAATCTTCTTAGCATTAATAGCCCCATTCATTTCTAGTACTGCAATAACATTATCCCCATTATTCGTAGTCTCTTTAATAAATTCATTAGGAGTACCATAATAATTACCATTATACATAGCATATTCTAGAAAATAATTTTCTTCAATATGTCTTTCAAATTCTTCTTTACTTACAAAGAAATAACTAATACCTTCTATTTCAGTAGATCTTTTCTTTCTAGTAGTCATAGATACAGAATATCTGCCCACTCCTTTTTTAACTAACTCATCACAAATAGTATCCTTTCCTACTCCTGAAGGACCAGAAATAATAACAAATTTACCTTTTTTCATAACATCACTCCAATATACTAATATTATTTATAATAACTTGATATTTATCATATCTTTTTTCTACTCTACCAAAAATCTTAATAATATTACCAACTTTAATATTATTAAATTTCTTATAAACATCTGGAAAACAAGTAAGATCAACTTCTCCAAATTCATCACTACCTACAATAAAAGCCATAACATCATTATTCTTAGTAGTAGTTTCTTTAAGTCTACTAATCATAACAATCATAAAAATTCTCTTATCAAAGAAATCACTAATATTAGAAGTATTAACAATAATACTATCATCTCTATATTTAGAAGCAGGATGTTCAGTAAGATAAAAACCAATAGTTTTAAGTTCTAAAGAAATAAGTTCATTCTTATCATATTCATCATATAAAATAATTTCTGGTTTTAAAGTTTCAATCATTCCAGCATCTTTAGCAATATCCGCATAATTTAAAATAGTATCTAAATTTTGTATAAGAGTATTTTTATTATATCCAAAATTAATTGCTCTTGCATATATAAGACTAGAAATAGTCTTTTTATTAATACCTTTATTCGACATTCTTACAATAAAATCAATAGGATCAGTAAACTTACCATTTTCTCTTTCACTAATGATATCATTAGAAATAGAAGTACCAACGCCATTAATAATAGATAAAGGACATCTAATACCATCCTTACCAGCATAAAATTTATTACTACTTTCATTAATATCTGGAGGAAGAATTTTAATTAAGGATTTTCTTGCTCTATTAACATAAATATTAATTTTACTAGTATTACCAATAGAATTAGTTAAGATTCCTGCGATAAAGTACTTAAGGAAATATGTTTTAATAAAAGCCATCTTATAAGCAGTAATAGCATAAGAAACAGAGTGTGATTTATTAAAACCATAATTAGCAAACTTTAAAATCAAGTCATACACTTCAGTAGCGGTCCCTTCATCATATCCATTATCTAGACATCCCTTAATAAACTTAGGCTTTTCTGCTAAAATAATACTTTCTTTTTTCTTTGACATTGCTCTTCTTAAAATATCAGCCTCACCATAAGAATAACTAGCCATCTTTCTAACTATTTGCATAATTTGCTCCTGATAAATAATAATACCATAAGTAGGTTTAAGAATATCTTCTAAGTCAGGATGAATATAATCAACCCTCTCTCTGCCTTCTCTTCTAGCAATAAATAAATCAATATTATCCATAGGACCTGGTCTATATAATGCTAAAGCTGTAGCAATATCATCAAATGAATTAACTTTAAGTTTAGATAAAAATCTCTTCATACCAACAGATTCAAATTGAAATATACCATCAGTATCAACATCTCTAAATACTTTTAGTGTCTTTTTATCATCAAGAGGAATCTTTTCAAAACTAATATTAATACCTTCATTTTTTCTAATTTCTTCAATAACATTACTAATTAAAGTTAAATTATCAAGTCCTAAAAAGTCCATTTTTAATAGCCCTAATGGCTCCAAATAATCTTTTGAGAAGGCTGATACATACATGCCTAAAGGATTCTTATATAAAGGAATAACTTCATCGATATCTATATTACTCATAACAACTCCAGCAGCATGAACCGATATATGTCTAGGAAGTCCCTCTAGTTTAACCGAAGCATTATATAATTTTATATAATCAGGATTAGAATTAATAAGTCTATGAAACTTACTACCTACTACATAACTATCTTTAAGGTTTTTAGTAGTAATAGCCTTAGCAATTTCATCAATAATAGGAAGTGAAATATTAAGTACTCTACCAACATCTCTTATAACTTGTTTAGCTCCTAATGTATTAAAAGTAATAATACCAATCGCTCTTTTCTCACCATATTTATTCATAACATAATCTGTAACTAATCCCCTTTTTTCACTATCAAAGTCAATATCAATATCGGGCATAGTTACTCTTTCAGGATTTAAAAATCTTTCAAATAACAAATCATATTTAATAGGATCAACATCTGTAATACCAAGACAATAACTAACTAAACTACCCGCTGCACTACCTCTACCAGGACCTACTAATATATTATTAAACTTGGCATATTTAACATAATCCCATACTACTAAGAAGTAGTCACAGAAGCCCATCTTATTAATAACATCAAGTTCATAATTAAGTCTATCTTGATATTCTTTAGAAACATTACCTGAGAGTCTTCTATTAAGACCTTTATTACACAAACTATTCAAATATTCAAAAGAATCAACATCTTTATTATATATAGGTAATAATCCATCTCTTTTCTCAAAAGTAACATTACATTCATCACAAATATATTTCATATTACTTCTAACAATATCATTAGTAAGATTATTAAATTCTTCTTTATCAAGTAAATGTTTCCCAGTATAAGTATTAAGTTCCATCTCTCCTAATTTCTTATCATCTTTGATCATCAATAAATAATCTAAGTACTTATAGTCATTCTTTTCAATATAAGAAATATCTGTAATAAGAACTCCCTTATCTTTAACTTTATCTCTTTCTTCTACAGAGGTATATCCTATATAATATTCATCAAAAAAATTAGTAATCTTTTCATTATAAGAACTATAAGGTATAATTAAAATAATATCTTTAGAATATATCTTCAAATCATCAAAAGTAATTTCTCTATCAGATATAATTGTAGCTATTTTAATAAGATTTCTATAACCATTATTATTCTTAGCAATTAAAATAAAATTATCTTGATTAGTTTTAACTTCCATACCAATAATAGGTTTAATATCATTATTAAGACAAGCTAAATAGAATTCATATACTCCAAACATATTATTCAAATCTGTAATAGCTAAAGAGGAGTAGCCCATATCCTTAGCCTTTTTAGTCAAAATATCAATTCTATTTAAACTACTCAAAATAGAATAACAAGTTTTAACTTCTAAAGCACAAAGCATAACTACTCCTCCTTTATATATAAGTTAATTAATATCTAAGTGTTAAATAAGCAATAATTACTCCTGCTATTGCAATAATACCTGCAAGAGTTATAACACCGGCAAATCCATTACTACCAACACCAATGTTAGCTCCACCTTTAGGAGTTTTTATCTCTTTGGTAAGAATTTTAGTCTTAGGTCTATTAGCAAGAGTAACACTCTCTGGCATATTAAGATATGCTCCATCACTTTCCATTTCAATCTTCGAAGTACCATTTTTATCAGTAAAAGACTTCTCTAATTTATTAGGATCAAACTTAAATGCATTACTATTGTTTTCCATTTTTATCCTCACTTTCTTCTATTTTCTGCGATCATTGTAATATTATCTGTCAAATATTTAATTCTTTCAATAATTCGTCTTGCTTTAATTTTACCTTCACTATCATTACCGGCAAGATGTACTTCTAATTCCTTTAAAGATAAATTAGAAGTAAAAAATGTTGGTAATGATTCTTGCATACGATATTGTAAGATAGTACCAAGTACTTCGTCTCTATTCCAACTAGTAACAGTCTCTGCTCCAATATCATCAATTAATAAAAGATCACATTTTTTAACTTTATCAAATACTTCTCTATAGTCATCAGAAAATCTTTCTTTAAGACTTCTTAAAAACTCTGGATAATATAGACAAGCTACCCTTTTACCTTTCTTAGCAAGTTCGTTGAAGGCCGCAGCCACTACATATGTTTTACCACATCCAAAGTTACCTGTCAAGAATAAACCCTTACTTTTTTCATTATTTTCAATTTTTTTAATAAAAATAGTAAGCCATTTAATAGTTTCTAATCTATTTTTATCATCAGTATATATATTTTTCATTGAAGCATTAATTATTTCCTTAGGCATATCAAAAGAAATAATATTATCTTGATATTTAGTATCATTATCTAACTTTTTCTTGTATTTGCAGGGAACATAAGAAAAAACTAAATTATCTTGAAGTACACTAGGATAATAAACATATCCACATATATTATTTTTACATTCCATAATATTTTTACAATTAGCACAATTTTTAAGTTCTAAAGAAGCATCCTTAATCCTAGAAGTATATTTAATAAGTTCATCTTTAGATAACTTAAGTTTACTAACTAACTTTTTAAAAGTTTCATCTTCCATTTCAATATCAAAATTTCTCTCTAACTCATATCTATCAAAACTATATTTATTAATAATATTCTTAGTATCCTTCATCATTTATACTCCTTTAAAAGTTCTTCTAATTGATTATCTTCACCATCATTAATTTTTTCTTTTTCAATTTCTTTATCAAACCAATCAGGTGTTTTAGTAATAATTCTCTTCTCTTCAATAGTTTTTTTAGTTCTTTTCTTATGTTCTTTTTCACAAAGACTCATAGCATCTTCAACTGTTTCAATACCTTTTCTTTGCCATTCACCCGCCATTGTTTCTACTAATCCTCTTGTAAGCTTTTTATCATTAATATTAAGAATATAATCAATTAAAACATTAACAACACCAGGTTTTAAATTATAATCAAGAAGTAAATCTTCAACTAATCTTAAATCTCTTTTAGTAGGTTCATTACCTTTATTCTTACTAATAAGAAGTTCTCTAGGAGAAATAGTTTCAAAAGTATATATCATTTTAGCCCTCTTTGAAGTATCTCCAATTGGTTTTCTCAAATACTCTGGTTGACAATTAGATACAATTGTAGGAAGATTACCACCATTATCAAATTGGTAGAAGTTTCTAGCGGTCTTTCTAAGAGTTTCTTTATTAATAGTACCTCTTTCATTAAGACTTCCTTTAACAATATTAGTCATCTTAATAGCATCAATATCATAAATAAAAGATAAACTAATAATAAGTTCCTTAATCTCTTTAGTAAAAATTCTACTAGTATCTATATTCTTAGGCATAGCATTTATAAGAAAATTAAAGTCAAAATTACTATTAATATTAAGTTTAAGTTTATTATATTTTCTAATATCCTCTAATGATAAATCATATGAAGTCATGCATGTGCTTTCAAATACATCGTTAAAATTCTTAGTAATATCAGTATATCCACTAGTATTAAATCTAGGCATCTTAAAAGTTTTAATTAAATTATCATACTCTTTTTTACCAATATTACTATATAAAACAATACTAAGTATAGGATGAGATAAAAATTCAGTAGCAGAAACTGGACTATATAATTCATAAATATAATTATTAACATTACCCTCTTTAACTAAAGTTTTAATAAGGCCAATAGCCTCTAATTTACTTCTAGCATCTTCTACTTCATTAATAGTCATTCTAAGATTAGAAACAATTTTTTGATGAGTAAAATCAGAACTAACGATTGAAGAACTATCTAAGTCACTCCATAACAAAAAGTACAGCATCACCGCATCCATACCAATAACAGGTAGATACAAACTAGTAATAATTTTTCTATCTTCATCATGTAAAATTGTCTTATTAATAACAACATAAGAATCAGCAGGCAAAAGAATATATTTTTTCATAAGTATCCCCCGTCCTCTCCACCTATATTGTATAATAAATTAATATAAAAGTAAAGAAAAAAGAAGCTAAACTCTCTTCTTTACAAATATCTTTCTTTTCCAAAATATAGTATCACTTCTATCATTAATATAATACCCAAAATAAATATTAGATTGTTATAACAAGTTATTAACGAACTTATAGTATTAAGAGAAATATGAACCAAAGATATTTTAATAATATCTCTCGTCTTAATATAGATATATCCATTAATAATACCAATAATAAAGGCAATAAAACCAGATAAAAAATTAAAATGTAATATAGCAAAAATAATACTAGTTATTATAATAACTTTCTCTTTATTATAAATAAAACATTCTACCTTAGGAATAAAACTCACTCTAAAAACAACTTCTTCAAATATAGGACCAATAATACCAGAAGTTAAAATATCTAGAAAAAGAAAAGTATTATTAGTATCATAAGTATATAAATTAAATCTATATAAAATCATGTTATAAATAATCGAAATAGAACTTCCCAACATAATATATATAAAATAATTATTCCTAATATTAAAAGAAACATTAATTATATTTTTCTTACTCAAAATATATATAATGCTAAATATACTAAGTAAAATATTACCAATATAAATATTTTCATATTCATTAAATAAAATAATAGAAATAATAAGAATAAAATATTGAATAAATAAAACAATAAATATCTCTTTTAAAGATAATAATAAACATTTAATCACTTTCATAACTTTTTCAATAAAAAAATAAGATAGCTTTAAGTACATCTAGCTGTCTTATATAATTGTACTTCCTTTCTAAACTTTAACATTAGTAGCTGCTACCACATTTATAGCTTGTAAACCTTTAGCAGTTTCTATAAGATCAAATACAACAATTTGACCTTCAGACAATGTTTTATAACCATCTTGCTTAATAGCGGAATAGTGAACAAAAATATCTTCACCATTTTGATAATCAATAAAGCCATAACCTTTGTCGTTATTAAACCACTTAACTCTTCCTTGCATCTTTGACACCTCACTTTTCTGTTCTTTCTTACAAGAATATTATAATATACTGCTGACTCATTTTGCAAACAATTAAGTACGACAAAATTTGATAAAAATTCTTCTAAGTTGAACTTTATACTTACTCTTACCGCAAGCACATTAATCATATCATGTATATAATGTGAGGGATAAATATTTTAATAAATATAAAAAAATATCTTACAAAATAACCCGAGTTAACTATTTGTATACCAGAACAAAGAAGCAAATAAATTTGCTTTATGTCTCTTTACATTAATAACGATATTATTAAATGGAGAAAATTCTAATAGCAATATTAGAAGCATGCTTTTTTTAAATCGTGTGAGATTCACAAGATAGTAAATAATTTATATACATTACAAGAAAGACTTGTAACAAAATAGTACTAATTTAATCTCAAGTTCCTATTATACAAAAAAGTGGAATTTTCTTCCACTTACTTAATTTCAATATTCATAATTTCAAGAATTCTATTTAAATCATTGACATTTTCAAAATAAATACTAACTTTTTTATTATCTACTTTTACTTTAGTACCAAGAATATCTCTTAGTTCATTTTCAATATGAAAATAATCAGTATCCATTTTTCTTCTAGTAATAGGCATTCTTTTTTTAATTTCTTCTTTTTTACTAATTTCCTCTAGTTCATGAACACTAATATTATCTTCAATAACCTTGTTTGCTAAATCAGTAACTTCATCTTCATCATTCATTTTAGATAATACTCTAGCATGTCCCATAGAAATTTCACCATCAAGAATTTTCTTTTGAACATCTTCAGGCAAATTTAAAAGTCCCAAAGTATTAGTAATATGACTTCTACTTTTACCAATTTTTTTTGCTAAGTCTTCTTGTCTAATATCTAAGTTATCAATAATTCCTTTATATGCCCAAGCAAGTTCAATAGCAGTAAGATTCTCTCTTTGAATGTTTTCAAGTAATGAGATTTCTCTCATTTCTTCATCAGAAAACTCTTTAACAATAGCAGGAATAGTTCCCATACCAGCAAGTTTACTAGCTCTAAGTCTTCTTTCACCTGCAATTAAGTCATAACCTTTAATGCTCTTTTTAACGATAATAGGTTGAAATACTCCATAGTTTTTAATAGATTCAGCAAGTTCATTAAGTGCTTCTTCATTAAAAGTTTTTCTAGGTTGGTATGGATTAGGTCTGATTTCATTAACAGGTATTTCTTTTACATCATTAGCAGGAGTATTTTCCATAATGTTACTTTCAAATGTATCAAAATCTAATACCTCGCTAGAGAATAATTCTTCAAGTCCCTTACCTAGGGCTTTCTTTTTCTGTTCCATTTCTTTCAATAACCTCCTTTGCTAGATTAAGATAAGCAATAGTACCTTTATTTCTAGGTTCATATTCAAGAATCGGTTTACCATGGCTTGGAGCTTCAGCCAACCTAACAAGTCTAGGAATAATAGTATTATATACTCTTTCTTTAAAGAAACCTTTAATACTTTCTATTACTTCAATGCCAAGATTAGTATTAGAGAACATTGTAAGTAAAACACCTTCAATATCCAAATTAGGATTAACTTTTCTTTGAGCAAGCATTATAGTATTGATAAGCTGCATAATACCTTCAAGTGCAAAATACTCACATTGAACAGGAATAAGAACAGAGTTAGCAGCAGCTAGAGCATTAGTAGTTAGAATACCAAGACTAGGAGGACAATCAATTAAAATATAATCAAAATTATCACTTACTTTGCCAAGTTCTTCTTTTAACCTAATTACTCTATTAAATTTTTCACCATTCTCTTTTGCATTTCTCTCTAATTCGATAAGTTCCATATCGACACCAGCCAAATTAAGATATGCCGGAAGAAGATAAAGGTTCTTACTCTTTGTTTTAATAATAGATTTCTCTATAGTTTCCTTTTTTGTTAATACTTCATAAATACTACTGGATATATCATTTTTATCAATACCAACCCCAGTAGTAGCGTTTCCTTGTGGATCAAGATCAACAAGCAATACTTTTTTATCTAAAACACCTAAAGATGCTGCTAAGTTTATACTAGTAGTAGTTTTACCTACACCACCTTTTTGATTTACAATTGCAATAATTTTTCCCATCTGCTTCACCTTATTTTCCTCAAATATAATTGTATCAAAAAAAATTAAAAAAAGAAAGGGTTTTATTTACTTTTTTAGAGTTCGCACTTTGTTGCTCACTTATTTTCAAAGCCCAAGGTCTTTAAAAAATAATTCAAAGCCATAAAGTCTTTGAATTAACGATTATTTTTAGTATATAACTTTTTTTAAGTATCAAATATCAAAATATATTTGTAAAAATATAAAATTTATAGTAGAATACTAAGTAAGAAGGAGGAATTTTATGAATAAGAAAACACTATATACAATATTAATTATTATTTTTATTGTAGTTATCCTATTCTTTTGTTTAAGATATTATTATAAAGAAAAAGAAACCAATATAAATCTTTCTAATAATAATTCTAAAGAAAGTATAAAAGAAAATACTATTAACGAAAACAAACAGATAACAAAAGACCATTCCTATGTACAGGAACTTGTATCAAGAGGTGAAATAAGTCCCGAAATGGCAAAAAATCACCCTAAAAAGAACTACATAACGCGTGCTATGGGTGCAGAGGACACCGTAAAAGTAGATATTTCGATTAAACCTTATAACGGTGAAACTCTTGTGCTATGCTCTGACGGCCTTACAAATTTCGTAGAGGACGATGAAATCAGAACATATATTAAAAATAAAAGCAACCTTCAGAAAAGTGCGGAAGAACTTGTAGCACTTGCAAATGAACGAGGCGGCGGAGATAATATTACCATTGTGGCTTTGGAAAGGGAGAAATGTGATAATGAACAGTGATAATTTAGTTGGAATAACACTTGGAAATAGATATGATATGCTTGAAAAAATCGGTACCGGCGGTATGGCTACAGTTTATAAGGCGAAAGATACGCTTTTAAACCGATATGTTGCGATAAAAATACTTCGTGATTCACTTGAGGGTGAAGAACAAGTTGTTTCAAACTTTATAAAAGAGGCTCAGTCATCGGCAAGTTTGGTACACAATAATATTGTGTCTGTTTATGATGTCGGCGAAGAGGGCGGTCTTAATTATATGGTTATG
>OJNJ01000124.1_pt1 | contig 37659 bp, 28 predicted proteins | sample 1597491 | NCBI WGS metagenome assembly OJNJ01 (sample SAMEA2452132, study PRJEB22498) | human gut metagenome | biome: human feces; feature: human gut; material: feces | place: Australia | collected 2012 | reverse complement strand
TCCATTCACCACTTGGATCGAAAAGAACGACTACAGAATGAACATTTTTCCCGTCATCAGTTGCACCTACCCCGATTGAGGCTTGCCTACCAGTGAAATCACCGACAAACATCGTTATATTGTTGTCTGTTCCGATTTGAGTTAGTCCTTTGGCTTTGAGTTTCTGACAGAATGTTGTCATGCTTCCTTCTATTGGGATACCCTTGAAAGAAAGATGTTCTTGTGCCATAACACAAATGGCTGCAAAAAGCAACATTAAAGTGGCTGAGACTCTTTTCATGTCTATTCTATTTTAGGATGTTTGTTCCTTTGGTTGTTCATTGACTCTTTTAGTCCCAATTGAGCCGTTTTATATGCAGAAGCGTGGAACTGCAATGCCACGTTCTGAATTGGAGGTCGTAGGAAACCTATACACACGAATGTAGAAATAGCAGCCCACGCTATAGCGTGAGAACCACTATGCTACCCTTGTGTGTAATTGTGAAAGTTCCTACGTTTCCAATTCACAAGATAAGCATAACGCTTCTTATTTTCTATGTCTTGGACATGGGTTTCCCCACTATCCAACTGCAAAATTACTAATTTATCTTTGATAATCACTTATCTTTGAGCGATTTTATTTACCTTTGAAGGCTTTTTAAGTTTCATTGGAGGATTTGTGTTCTAATGGACTTTTATTATAGAAGTCTATTAACGCACCATTCTTGAATTGAAAACGTTATACACTTATATAAAGTGTCTATGAAATGAACGAGTTTGAAACACTCACCAATATTATCCCTATGGTCGGGGGTGTCAGCCGGATATTTGTGAATATTGTGGCAGGAAGAGGCGTGTCCAAGGAGGACGTGAATGTTCTTGTGGAATTTAGAGATACAATCCCCAATGCCACAACGATAGAGCAAGAAATTGTTGCTGCTGTACTGAACTTATCCCACGAAAAATTCTCATTGATGCTCAATAGCCTGTCGTTGGGTTTGAAGAATGTTATCGACACATATAGGGCATATCATCTTTTGCTTGACGATATGAAGCTCTCCCAACTATGGGATTATGACTATCAGTGTACAGAACGCAAGTCAGAAGAGCAACAACGAAAACTTCGGGAAATAGACAAAGATTTGATAGAGGCTTCCAATTCCTATGAAATGACACCATTCAATGGTATGTCTCCAAGTGAAATATCGGTAATTGAACGAAGATACAACAGGCTCAAGGCTGAGTATGACAAGGAAAAGGTTAGACTGGATGCCATCAACGAGGAACGAAAGACAATCATTAATATGATGTCGAATATTGGCAACAATATATTTGAACGAGTCAGTCTCAAATGTGGTGAGCTTCTGACCGTTGTCGAAAAGTATATAGCCTCGGATTCCCCAAAAGAACCGGAAGCAAAGAAAGAAGAGTCCGAAACGATTTCTTATTTCCCTTTAAGCCTCATTGCAAACATATATGAGATTTGCAATGGGGAGCAATTCTCTGAAGCGGATAGTATAGAGTTTTTCCATGCCATCAATCTGCACCCAAATTCACACCCAATCCAAATCAACAATGGCGAGAAAGTCCGGGTGTGCTATCTTATAAGTCGTCTGGCCGAGATCCTTGAATCTCCTCAGCGTGAGCGGTGGCTCAACGGCATACTTGCAAATCTTGACATCAAGATGAGCTTCTACCGCTCGAAATACCGTCAGCCGATAGGGGATATGCCCAGCGAAAGCAACAAAGCCTTTGCTGATTCACTCCGGGAAATCTTTGGAAAATAACGCTCCGCTTTAGCTCCGTACCTTATATATACGGCACTAAACCGAAGTAGTTGTGTGCCGATGTTGGTTAGGCTTTAAGGGAAAAGAACGAAAGGGAAAATAAAATTTCTTCCCTTCTTTTTCCCTTTTGTCATTCTCTGATTGCACCATTATACCCAATGGAAAAAGCAACACCCAATCTTACATTATTGGGTGTAAAACTGGGTGTTATTATTGTAAAACACTGATAACCAGTGTTTATTGTGGAGCTGGAGGGAATCGAACCCTCGTCCAAACGAGGAAATCATAAGCTTTCTACATGCTTATCTTTGCCTAAATTTTCGAGCAATGGCAGAACCAAAGCCATCAACCATTGCCTTATCCTTTAAAGTTTCATTCTCGCCTCAAGGCCGACAAGAACTATCCCCGATGTAACTGCACCACTGGATCGGAATGCTTCGGAGCAACAGCTTCCGAGTGATGTCTCGTCCCAGCACCTGGTGCCGGGATTAAGCTAATCTACTATGATTCGATTAAGCAGCAAGAGCGTATTGTCTTTCGCCAGATAAAATTTTGAGGACTGAGATTAAAGTGCAAATCAACGACGCACTGCATGCTTACTTACTATTTCTACCCGCTGTCAAATCCAGTCAACCCCAGAATACATACGGTTTTTAGAAATCGTGGGGCAAAGATAAGAATTCTTTTGTTACTGTACAAAAGAATAGTGTGATTGCTTACTCCGGATTAATAAACCTTATCTTTTTATAAGACCCAAAGCAGTCTTGCATTACCATACGTACAATAAAAGCCAGTACTCCGGACGATTTTACCTTTCTTTCTCCCACATAACCCGTACCTTTGGCAACAGAAGATTATATACACAAAAATATAAATATCATGAAGAAACTAACTGCAATGACACTACTGCTCGGAGGCAGTACTCTGCTCTGCGCACAAAAGACCGTGAAGATACCCGCTGTGTACAAACCCGTCAAAAGCGAGATGTACAAGAAAGGCTGGATTGATTTCAACAAAAACGGAGTGAAGGATGTATACGAAGATCCGAATGCCTCGCTGGATGCACGTATCGAAGATCTGCTCAGCCAGATGACACTGGAAGAAAAGACATGTCAAATGGTAACCCTCTACGGTTACAAACGTGTACTAAAGGACGACCTCCCCACCCCCGAATGGAAACAAATGCTTTGGAAAGACGGCATCGGTGCCATCGACGAACACCTGAACGGTTTCCAACAATGGGGACTTCCCCCATCGGATAATCCCTATGTATGGCCGGCATCCCGCCATGCCTGGGCACTGAATGAAGTACAACGCTTCTTCATAGAAGAAACGCGCCTCGGCATCCCCGTAGATTTTACGAACGAAGGTATCCGAGGAGTAGAAAGTTACCGTGCCACCAATTTCCCCACACAACTGGGATTAGGACATACCTGGAACCGCGAACTGATACGCCAGATAGGATTAATCACCGGACGGGAAGCCCGTATGTTGGGATATACCAATGTCTACGCTCCCATCCTCGATGTCGGCCGTGACCAGCGTTGGGGACGCTATGAGGAAGTATATGGTGAATCTCCTTACCTCATTGCCGAACTGGGTATTGAAATGGTACGCGGCATGCAACATAACCATCAGGTAGCAGCAACCGGAAAACATTTCATTGCTTACAGTAACAACAAGGGTGCCCGCGAAGGTATGGCACGTGTAGACCCGCAAATGTCACCACGCGAAGTGGAAATGATACATGTCTACCCCTTCAAACGAGTGATAAAGGAAGCGGGACTATTGGGAGTGATGAGTTCGTACAATGATTACGACGGTGTCCCCATACAAGGCAGTTATTATTGGCTGACTACACGCCTGCGTAGCGAGATGGGTTTCCGGGGATATGTGGTTTCGGATAGTGATGCCGTTGAATATCTTTATACCAAACACAGCACCGCCAAAGATATGAAAGAAGCCGTGCGTCAAAGTGTAGAAGCTGGTCTGAATGTACGTTGCACTTTCCGGTCACCGGATTCATATGTATTGCCTTTGCGCGAATTGGTAAAGGAGGGCGGACTAAGCGAAGAAGTAATTAACGACCGTGTACGTGACATTCTGCGTGTAAAATTCCTTGTAGGACTGTTCGACGCTCCCTATCAGACTGACCTTGCAGGAGCTGATAAAGAAGTAGAGAAAGCTGAGAATGAAGCTATTGCACTACAAGCCTCTCGCGAAAGCCTCGTCTTATTGAAGAATGAAAACAACGTGTTGCCATTGAATATCAACAACGTGAAGAAAATAGCAGTTTGCGGCCCAAATGCAGACGAAGAGGGATATGCACTGACACACTACGGTCCTTTGGCAGTAGAAGTAACCACAGTGCTGGAAGGCATTCGTCAAAAATCCGAAGGCAAAGCAGAAGTACTCTACACCAAAGGCTGTGATCTTGTAGATGCCAATTGGCCGGAAAGCGAACTTATCGACTATCCGATGACAGATAGCGAACAAGCTGAAATTGATAAAGCAGTAGAAAATGCACGTCAGGCAGATGTAGCCTTAGTCGTATTGGGAGGCGGACAGCGTACCTGTGGTGAAAACAAATCGCGCAGCAGTCTCGAACTCCCAGGACGACAACTGAAACTGCTTCAAGCTGTACAAGCAACCGGAAAGCCCGTCGTACTGGTGCTGATTAACGGTCGCCCGCTATCCATCAATTGGGCAGACAAGTTCGTTCCCGCTATTTTAGAAGCATGGTATCCGGGGTCCAAAGGTGGAACAGCAGTAGCCGATGTACTCTTCGGAGATTATAATCCGGGTGGAAAACTGACAGTCACTTTCCCGAAAAGTGTCGGACAAATTCCTTTCAATTTCCCCTGCAAACCTTCTTCACAGATTGACGGTGGAAAGAATCCGGGACTGGATGGAAACATGTCGCGTGTCAACGGTGCACTCTATTCATTCGGATACGGTCTGAGTTACACCACCTTTGAGTATTCCGGCATCGAAATCAGTCCGAAAGTGATTACACCGAACCAAAAGGCAACAGTGCGCTGCAAAGTAACAAATACCGGAAAACGTGCAGGCGATGAAGTGGTTCAGCTGTATGTTCGCGACATCCTGAGCAGCGTTACCACTTACGAAAAGAATCTGGCAGGCTTTGAGAGTATCCACCTGCAACCGGGAGAAACGAAAGAGGTAGTTTTCACCCTCGACCGCAAACAGCTGGAATTACTGGATAAGCACATGGAATGGGTGGTGGAACCGGGAGACTTCAGCATTATGGTAGGTGCTTCTTCCGAAGACATCCGCCTGAGTGGAAAATTGACAGTAGAAGATCCAAACGCCCCCATGCAAGCACAGGCAAAACCGGATGTTCCCGTAACCGCCAGCACCAATCCGGAAAGTGTAATGAACGTGCTCGATAAAAAAATGAATACTGTTTGGGAAGGAAATAAAGGAGATTATATTACCTTTGCCTTGGAGAACGGCTCCAAGGTAGATGGCGTTTCCATTGCATTCAGCAGAGGCAACGGTCTGCCGGCGGAGTTTGAAATCCAGCTTTCAAGTGGCGGCGGACAATTCCTGACAGTTTATTCGGGTACAGTCAGCGAATACGGAAAGTTGATTTCATATACGTTCAAAGGAACTACTGCCAGCGATTTGCGCATTGTGCTGAATGATGACCGTGTAGGAGTGGCAGAAATAGTGTACGAAGTACGCTAAAGAGTGATAAGGTGATAAAGTTATAGCGTGATATTTTACCACATTATCACCTTATCACTCTATAACATTATCACTTTATAACATAATATCATGAGAAAACTTCTTTTTTGTATGCTTGGATTAGCAATGACAGCCTGCGCACCCCGCAAAGCGGAAAACGTAAACAACGGAAGTGACGAACTTGCTATGCTGGTAGGTACGTACACCGATGGAAACAGCAAAGGTATTTACACCTTCCGCTTCAACCAAGAAACGGGAGTTGCCACCTCGCTCAGCTCTATCGAAGTGCTCAACCCGTCTTATCTCATCCCTTCGGAAGATGGAAAGTTTGTCTATGCCGTCAGCGAAATGAACGACACAACAGCTGCTCTCAATGCTTTCTCCTTCGATAAGGAAACAGGAAAACTCAGTTTGTTGAACCGGCAGCCCACTATGGGAGCCGATCCCTGCTACGTTGCCACCAATGGAAAAGAAGTACTCACAGCCAACTATAGCGGAGGTAGCATGTCTATCTTCCCGTTGAAAAAGAATGGTTCATTAGAGCCTGTCGATACGCTCTTTGAAGGCAGTACCGGCGGACCGGACGCTGAAAGACAGGCAACACCCCACGTGCATTGCACTGTCTTCTCTCCGGATGGAAAATATATCTTTGCCACTGACTTCAGTGCCGACCGCATCCTGCGCTTTGTCATACATCCGAAAAGCATTATCCCCCACCCTTCTGCCGAAGCCATTGACGTAGATCCTAATTCCGGTCCACGTCATCTCACTTTCAGCCCTAACGGCAAGTACGCGTATCTTATCAGCGAATTATCTGGTAATATCACCGCTTTCAGTTACTTGGATGGTAAACTGGAAAAGATACAGACCATTGCAGCCGACACACTCCGTGCACGTGGCAGTGCCGATATACATCTCAGTCCCGACGGGAAATACTTGTATGCCAGCAATCGCCTGAAAGGTGACGGTCTTGCCATCTTCGAAGTAAATCCGGGAACCGGCATGTTAGCAAAAGTAGGCTACCAGTTGACGGGGATTCATCCGCGTAACTTTATTATCACCCCGAACGGGAAATATCTGTTAGCCGCCTGTCGCGATAGTCATGTCATTCAGGTATTCCAACGAGATTCCGTAACAGGTCTGTTATCAGATACCCATCAAGACATCAGTATTGACAAACCCGTTTGCATCCAATTCGTAAAATAACCGGGTAAAAGCTTGACTTCCGGTTTTTAATGTCGTATATTTGTCATCGTAATCCTGATTTAGATTCGGATTCACAGATAGTAACAGGGAAAAGCATTTGCTTCTCCCTGTTTTTTATATCCGATACCTTTTCAGGCGAAAAATAAGATACTTTGAGGCCAAATACATCATCTATTGAAGTAAAACAAACCATCTATCGAGATGAAACATACCATCTAATGATACAAAAGAAATGATCTATTGGGACAAAACATACCATCTCATGGAGCGAAAAGAGCCGCTAACTCACCCAGACAGCCTATTCTGTTAATATTCTATAATCTTACTCTTGACAAAAATAACTTCATTAACTTTGTCCCTTAACCGAAATTGTTTAAACAACGCGACTTATGAAGAAAAAAAATATAGTATTACTCTCAGCACTGTTGTTCTCCGTTTCTGCCATAGCGCAAACAGAAGTGACAACAGGTATCATGCGTGGCAAAGACTACGGCGTTACTTACGTACTTCCGAAAACAGAAATCGAACTTACCGTGCAAGCCACTAAACATATCTATACCCCCGGAGAATTTTCCAAGTATGCTGACCGCTATCTGCGATTAACCAATGTCTCTTCTGAACCGGAAACTTACTGGACATTGGACAAGATACAAACAGCAGTAGTTGGTATACCTGATAAAGAGAATGTATATTTCGTGAAGATGAAAGACAAAACCGTGGCTCCTCTTATTGAATTGAGTAAAGACGGCATCGTCTACTCCATCAACATGCCGTTGGGCAGCGGACAAAAGAAAGCAGCTCCTGCCACTCCCAAGGCAGCAGATAATGCTCCTAACGTCAATCCCCGTAGCTTCCTGACAGAAGAAATCCTGATGGCAAATTCAACGGCAAAGATGGCGGAACTGGTTGCAAAAGAAATCTATAACATCCGTGAAAGCAAAAATGCCCTGTTGCGCGGTGAATCGGACAACATGCCCAAAGACGGTGCACAACTAAAGCTTATGCTGGATAACCTGACCTTGCAGGAACGTGCAATGACCGAAATGTTTGCAGGTAAAGTGACCGACGAAGAGAAAATATATACTATCCGCATCGTCCCCAAAGAGATGAAGAATGAAGTCGCTTTCCGTTTCTCCAAGAAGTTGGGTATTGTAGCTAACAATGACCTGGCAGGCGAACCTATTTATATCACGGTAACTGACCTTAAAAGCATAAAAATCCCTGAAGTCGATCCAAAGAAGAAGGTGGATGAAGGTGTTGCCTACAATGTACCGGGTAGAGCTCACGTTACATTAAGCTATAACAATAAAGAATTGTATAATTCAGAAATCCCTGTCACACAATTTGGCGTAGTCGAATATCTCGCTCCTGTACTGTTCAATAAGAATTCCACAATAAAGGTATTATTCGATCCTGAAACAGGGGCTTTATTAAAAGTTGACAGAGAGTAATTTTATAAATCCATCCTTTCGTAATTGCATCACATAAGTTGTGACTCGTGAAGCATAATTCTCATCAGGATGGAAATGATCGGCAAGCTGGAAAACAATCTCCCGTACCGTACGCCGCCCGTCTATCAGACGCCACACTGCACTGCCGTGTTCTTCAAGGCGGACATGAATATCAGGAGACATGCTTTTCGGTAACAAAAGCCGGCGCATCCACTCATACTTGAAGCGGGGATAGGAGATTACAGCGTAATCTCCCTCCCATTCGGTCAAGATGTGGTCACAACGAACCGGAACAGCATCCAACAGACTGACTTTTCCTTCTGGTGTTTCCATACTCGTATCTGTTTACACTTATTTCTGAATATTGGGTTCTTCCAATTGATAACCAAACTTTTTATCGGCTCTCTTCAGCATAAAGGCTACCACAAGAGACAAACAAGCAATACCTGTAAATATACACATAGGTATCGTATAGTCGTACAGATTCGTTCCATCCGCCTTCTTGCCCACGATACAATAAAGATCAAGTACCTTACCAATCAGCGTAGGAATACCCCACAAACCAATATTCTGAATAAAGAAAATCAATGCATAAGCTGTACCCAACTGGCTTACAGGGAATATCTTAGCCACCGCAGGCCACATAGCAGAAGGCACCAACGAGAAAGCAATACCCAGAATAATCATCAAACCAATAGCCACTAACCAGTAATTAATGGCAGGAATGGCATAAATAAAGTGCACACCTATCAGCATTGCAGCACCCAGTATCATAATAGAAGCTGACTTACCGCGTTTATCTATAAATCCACCAAATATTGGAGTAAGAATCAAAGCACCCAAAGCCGGCAATCCGGCAAAAGTACCCGCTACATTCTCATTAATACCATATTTGATAATCATCAACTCGGAAGCAAACTTCTGGAAAGGGAATACACAGGAATAGAATAATACGCACAGCAAAGCTATCAACCAGAAGCCCGGGTTAACGAGGATATTCTTCACATCTTTGAAAGAGAATTTCTCTTCCTCCCCTTCTGTACCTGCTGCTATAGCTTCTGCTTCCATCTGCCTGTCAAGCTTCTTATCCATTACTGAAAAAATAAAGAAAGCAACCAGACCACCTAAGAGAAGAATCAATCCTACCAATACCGGAGTAGTGATACCGAAAGCACGTGCCAAAGGAATAGCCACTGCATAACCGGCTTGCGAACCGATACGTGCCAGTGCTACCTGTACACCCATAGCCGTAGCCAGTTCTTTACCCCTGAACCACTTGGCTATAATTTTAGAAACAGTGATACCGGCAACTTCCGCACCTACACCAAAAATGGAATAGCCGGCAAATGCAACGAATACTCCTGCTTTATAACCGAAAATCTCGTTAAGACCGAAAATCTGTGCATCCGGACCGGCAAGCCCTGTCATGGCATAATATTCAAGTGCCGTACCTCCCACCATCAAGATAGTTGATAATTTACCAGTGAAACGGATACCAAAACGGTCAAGGATTAATCCACCCCAAATCAGCATCAGGAAGAATACATTCAGGAAACTATATCCACCTGTGAAGAATCCAAAATCACTACTTGTCCAGGCAAGATCCGACTCCAACATTGTTTTCAGTGGCGCTACCACATCGTTTACATAGTAAGCTGCCATCATTGTGAAAGCAACAATTACCAATGCTCCCCACCGGGTAGCTTTGGAGTCATTCAATTTAAGTTTTAATTGTTCTGTCATTGTACTATTTAGATTAATTATTAGTCAGACTGCATAATCCCGACAAAGGTAGTTAAATCCGTCATAAAAAGAAAAAAGGCTGACACCTTTTCGGCATCAACCTCTTTCTTATTTCTTTTGCGGGATCATCCGCGCTTAGCTTTAGTTAGCTGAATCTTCAGCAGCCGGAGCAGTTGTTGCAGGAGTTTCTGTTGTAGCAGGAGCTTCTGTCTGCGGAGCAGCTGTACCAGTAGGCATGTTATACGGATTGGTCTTTTCTTCTTTTTGAGCTTGCTCCAGAATCACATCGCCTCCCTTACCGGAAGAAGTAGGAACCACATAAGCAGTAGCAATACTCATTACGACCATGAATCCTGCCAAGAACCATGTTCCTTTTTCCAGAAAGTCAGTAGTCTTGCGCACACCCATAATCTGATTGGAAGAAGAAAAGCCGGATGCTAAACCGCCTCCTTTGGAATTTTGAATCAATACAATGAAGCACATCAGCAAAGATGCAACCACCATTAAGATAACTAAGAATAAATACATTTTGTTATTTTGATTTAGCGTTAATAATCAATTTCTCCAAAAATCTGATTTGGTCTGCAAAGTAAGCATTTTTTTTTGGATAATTCAAACTTAATTTTTTAATAATTTCAAGAGCCTTGTCATATCGGCGCTGTTTGATATAAATTTTCGCCAAAGTTTCAGTAAAACAACTGTCATCCAAATCATCCGAAGCTGATTTAGGAGTCGTCTCTTCATCAGTATCCGTATCTTCGGAATCATCTTCCTGCTCTGTTTCTACCTCTGTGGGCTGAGGAATCTCTTCGGCTATAACCGGTGTTTCTTCTTCGACTTCGTCCTCTTCCTCCTCAATCAATGGAAGTAGAAGCGGATTTTCCTCTTTCAGCAACTTCAGGCTGATACCTTCCTCAGTTTCACTCTGCCGGATAAATCCGTCTATCAAATCCTGTCCACGCAACTTGGGTACTTCCACCGGAACAGTCGATGATGTATCTGCCTCGTCCGTATCTTCATCATCCTGCATCAGATAGGCGGTATAATCCATTGAATAATCCAACTCTGTCGTCTGAGAATGTTCTTCCGGCACAGTAGCAAGGAAAGCGTCTATTAATGAAAGGGTACGGTCGATACTCGGCTCTTCCTCCAACTCCCTCCCTACAACAGACTCTGAAGTACGAGGATGAAGAGCATATCGGTCACCTTCAATCAGGTAAAACAATACACGGCGGTCCGATACATACAGTACGGCCTTACGTAATTCTGCACCGAAGTTAACATCGTGCAGCACATAGAGGTTCTTGAGATAGAGCAAACGCAGGGACTGAAAGTAAGGATAGCGGGTTACCAACGTACGAAGTTCGTATAAGGTATCCCGGTTCAACGCCTCGGGATGCTGTATCCATTGTTGCAAATGTACAGGCGTCATTCCTACTCCTACCAGTTAGCTACGGTTGCGTTAAATATTTGTTCCGTTATGTCTTTCACCATCAGTTTAATTAACTCATCCTGCACTTCGGTCAGCAATTTGGAAGAGTCATAAGTCTGGAAAGCGGAGAATTGTTGGTCAGTAAAATCGTCTTTGTGATCCGTATTATTCACAAAAGAAACCTTCACTGTCAAGGTGACTTTTACTTTTGAAGAATACCCACTGGCATCCACCGCTTCGTTATATTGGTTATAACCGGTAATCTCGCCATCAATTTCAATATCGGCATTGCCATTCACAAGTGATAAACGGGTCTGACGAATGAACAAATCTTTCAGCCCCTGATTAAATTCAGTAGCCAGCGGAGCATAAACATACTCCGCACGATTCTGGAAATCAGCTATCGAGACTGTCTTTACCTTGGAGTAGTCAATCGAACTAATCGGTGCCAGTCCTACTTTAATACTACACGAATTTACTATCAGTAACACGCTCAACAACAATGCTGTCGAAGCTATTTTTCTAATCCAATCCATATTCTTTAATCTTTCTGTATAAGGTACGCTCGGAAATATTCAGATCCTTTGCCGCACTCTTGCGTTTACCATGATGTTTTTCCAAGGCTTTTCGTATCATTTCTTTCTCCACCTCATCCAGAGAGAGAGATTCTTCTACATATTCTTCCGTATCCTGTATGTCATCATCAATATCATGAGACGGTTTTATGGAAGGATGAATGATGGTAGGCACACTCTGAGAAACCGGAGTTACCACAGCAGGCGGTTGGGCGAAATAAGTAGCAGGCACAGCCGGAGCAGCAGCTTTCCCACGTTCAGTCATGATCTCATGCACCAGCTTTTTCAATTCCGTCACATCCTGGCGCATATCGAAAAGAACCTGATACAGGATTTCCCGCTCACTTTCAAAACTCTTGGATTCCTTCACACCAAACAAAGCGGGAAGGCGTTGCATACTATTCTGCGCCGGCAGGTATCCACTCAAAATGGCCGCATTGATTTCACGGTTAGTTTCAATGATGGAAATCTGTTCCGTAATATTCTTCAACTGCCGTACATTACCGGGCCATGAATAAGAAATCAATAATTGCTTAGCATCTTCCGTCAACTGGATGGCAGGCATACGATACTTTTCTGCAAAATCTGAAGCAAACTTACGGAATAACAGGAATGCATCCTCTCCACGCTCACGCAGAGGGGGTACCTGAATAGGTACAGTATTCAAACGGTAATACAAATCTTCACGGAAACGTCCTTCGGAAATGGCCTGTGTCAAATTAACATTAGTAGCTGCCACAATACGAACATTGGTTTTCTGCACCTTAGACGAACCGACTTTTAGAAACTCGCCACTCTCGAGTACCCGGAGCAGTCGAGCCTGCGTAGGCAAAGGCAATTCTCCCACTTCATCCAGGAAGATTGTTCCACCATCCGCCTCCCCAAAGTATCCTTTCCGCTCACCGATGGCACCGGTAAAGGCACCTTTCTCGTGACCGAATAACTCCGAGTCAATGGTTCCCTCGGGAATGGCACCACAGTTCACTGCAATGTACTGGCCGTGCTTACGCCTACTGTATTGGTGAATGATCTGGGGAAAGCTCTCCTTACCCACACCACTTTCTCCGGTTATCAGTACAGACAGGTCGGTAGGCGCTACCTGAATGGCAACGTCTATCGCACGCATCAATGCTTCATTGTTCCCAATGATACCGAATCGTAATTTTACTTGTTGTATTTCCGCTTTTGTCATTCTATAAATCTTCTTCCACACTATCGAGTTTCAGCTTATCGCTGTCATCACGCTTTTCGTAATATTGTTTTCGCAAGGGGTTGGCATGTGCTTCCTTATCGCGCAGGCGATTACGGAATACATCGATAGCCACATAAATAGCCTGACGGAAAGAGTCCGCACTGGCCAATCCTTTTCCTGCAATATCATAAGCAGTGCCATGAGCCGGTGAAGTACGTATCACAGGCAATCCGGCAGTATAGTTCACACCTTCATCCATTGCCAGTGCCTTGAACGGAGCCAATCCCTGATCGTGGTACATGGCAAGCACTCCATCGAAATGAGTGAAATTACCTGAACCCATGAAACCGTCAGCCGGATATGGGCCATAGCACAATATGCCTTTTGCAGCCATTTCTTTCAATGCAGGAATAATAATCTCTTCCTCTTCTTTTCCCAGCAATCCTTCATCGCCCGCATGCGGGTTCAGAGAAAGCACAGCTATACGTGGTGCACCGATAGCAAAATCCTGCTTTAATGAATGATTGAAGATAGCTAATTTCTCCTGTATCAGTTCTTTCGTTATAGTCGATGCAATCTGGCTGACAGGAATATGCCCTGTAACCAAAGCCACCCGAAAATCATCTTTCATCAGAATCATCAGTGACTTGGCACCATCGCCCAGACGTTCTTCTATATATTCCGTATGACCGGGAAATGCAAAAGTCTCCGACTGAATGGTATGCTTATTGATAGGAGCAGTAACAATCACATCGACCAGTCCCTCCTTGTATTCTTCAATAGCTCTTTCCAGTGCTCCAAGTGCAGCTTTTCCGGCTTCGGGATCTGCTTTCGAAAATTCCACCTTTACTTCATCATCCGTACAGTTCACTACGCTCAGACGATTATGAACCGCTTCTGCAGCAGAGTTCACGATACTGAAGTTTGTCGGCAAATCGAGTGACTTACGATGATAAGCAGCCACTTTAGGCGAACCATAAATAATAGGTGTACACAGTTCCAACATAACAGGGTCAGAGAATGTCTTTAAAATAACCTCATAACCCACGCCGTTTATATCTCCTTGTGTAATGCCGACTCTTATTTTATTATCTTCCATTTTTCAATATATATATCATTTTTAGATGAGGATGCGTCAGGAGTCCCAGTGATAACTTTTCATCCGCAGATTACGCGGATTACACAGATTCATTAAAATCCCAATCTGCGTTATCCGCGTAATCTGCGGATGAAAAATATTTCTTCAATAATGATTCTCCTTATACATTCTCAATATTATTTTTCTTGATCAGCAGTTTGAACTTGCTCTTTCTTCACCCCCAATGGTATCTCTGCACCTGTCTGCTTATCACCCGGAACTCTCAATGTATAAAGAGATGCTTCCATCTGACGCATTAGATTGCGTTTCAGTTTATCAGGTGAATAAATGAAGGCTTCTACAACAATGATACGCTGGTTCACCGGGTCCAGACGCATGTGCGATACATACGGACCACCCATAAAATCACCTTTCATACGCCACAAGCCACGAGCTTCCAGTGCATATTCTCCTTGAATATTGAGAGGACGTACATCAGTCATCAAGGTATCAGTAGCCATATACATACCTTCCTTAGCTCCCGGAATGTTAGCTTTCATAACAGAGTCACGCATCTGCACAAAATATTCCTTAGTAAAAGTATTCTTGTCTCTATAAGGGAAAGAGTAAATGACAAAGTTCTGATCAGCAGTAGCTGCATTCGTACCTGCCCAGAAGAAATTCTCTCCTTGCTTGGTAGAAGAAAGCTCTGCCGGTACCCATACATCACAATCAAACATACTCTTAACCTTCGTAGACACATAATCATTATGTTTCCTTTCCAGCTGTGCAATCTGACGGTTCATCTCTGCACGCGTAAAGAAATCAATAATGGTCTGCTTGTTTTCCGTCACAAACGTCTCGAATGAAGCTTCATCAGGAGCCTGTATCGTCAGGATAGTCTGCGGAGATGCATATACATCCTTCGCATATTTAAATTTAGGCTGAGTATAAATATCCTGCACATCAGCAATGATAATATTGCGAATCAGCTTTAATGTAGCATCATAATTTGCCGGAGAAGTGTACATCATGCGGAATGAACGCTCAGACTGGGGAAGCCCCGGTACATCCGTATCAAGTACATCATAAAGCGCCCTACCGGCAGGACGTTCCCACATAGCTGGATCTACTACTACCAGGATTTCATACGCACGACCACTTGAAGTCGCACCAAACACGCCCTTCTTACCGCTACTACATGCGGAAAAGGCTATTGCTACAAGAGCTAAACTTAGATAAAACAGGTGCTTTCTCATATACTTACCAGTTAATGTTTTTACAAAACTACGAAGAATACGTATATCATCCGAACCAAAGTTAATAATTTATATTAATTCTTGTTTATTCTCTTCCTGTTTGGCAGTAGAAAGCATACCACAGGCAGCGAATATATCTTCACCTCTGGAAGCACGTATCGTAGTAAACAAACCGTGGGAAGTCAGGTAATCACGGAGTTTAGTCATCGTTTCCATATCCGCCCCTTCCAGGTCTACCCCGGGAATGGCATGAAAACGAATAAGATTGATACGGCAATCCAGTCCGCGCAAGAGTTTCAATAATTCTTTAGCATAAAGCAACGAATCATTCACGCCCTTAAAAACAATATATTCAAAAGATAGTCTGCGCTGTTTACTAAAATCATAGTTTTTTAACAAGTCTACCATTTCTGTAATGGAGAAAGCCTTCTCGGCAGGCATCAACTCCCGGCGCTGCAAAGCAACCGGAGAATGTAGGCTGACGGCCAGATGGCATTCAGATTCCTCTATAAAGCGCTGAAAACCTTTACGCAAACCAACGGTAGAAAGAGTAATCCGTTTAGGACTCCATCCATACCCATAGGAAGCAGTCATAATTTCCAAAGCTTTCAGTACCTCATCCAGATTATCCAGAGGTTCTCCCATACCCATCATTACCACATTGGTCAGCTTGTCCCGTTCAGGGAGAGAATTGATCTGATTGATAATTTGGTTGGCAGTCAGGTTAGCGGTAAAGCCCTGCTTACCTGTCATACAGAATTTACAATTCATCTTGCATCCCACCTGGGACGAAACACAAAGTGTGGCACGGTCTTCATCCGGAATGTAAACCGCTTCAACAAAATGTTTATCCCCTGCCCGATACAAGTATTTCACCGTACCATCCACCGAGCGCATAGCTTCCACTGGTGCATCTGCTCCCACTTCATAGACATCTTTCAGGAGGTCCCGGTGTTTTAACGACAAGTTGGTCATGTCATCTATGGAATTCACTTTCTTGTCATACAGCCATGAAGCTATCTGCTTAGCGGCAAATCCGGGCATTCCCAGTCTCTTCACCGCCTCTTGCAATTCAGTGAGTGTTAGTCCTAAAAGAGTTTGTTTCGGCATAATTATCTATCAATCTATCCAATTTATCTTTGCAAAGGTAGGAATAAAGTTGCATAAAGGCAATTACAGACACAGAAAATGAGATACAGCCCCTAAAGAAAAAGCCGTCTGATATTACATCAAACGGCTTTTCTTATATTATTATTCTGTAAATTCTTAGAAGAACAAATAACGACTGTCTTTCACATCAGCCTTCAGATACAGGTCGTTGAGGAACTGACTTGCCATGCGGGCATGCATATTCTGCAACGTAGCTTCTTCTGTTTCCTGGTTGAAAGTCTCATTCAACTTTTCTTTAGCATACGGCTGAAGAACGAATACACCGCCATTACCTTTAATCGGAGCACTCAGTTTATTCAGTTCAGCAATAGATGCATAGGCACCTACCAACGGTTCGCTGGCACGTAATGCCGGAACATAAGCAGGAGCTGCAAAAGTTACGTGCTTCACAGAGTCGCTTACTGCTTCAGCCATAGATTTGTATTGGTCGAATGAAGTTGCACCGGCAGCTTTCATATCAGCCATAATCTTCTCAGCTTTCTTGTCACGAATCAATTCCAGTCTCAGTTGGTCTTTTACCAAAGCCAATGGACGATAACCTTCCGGAATAATGGCAGACACACCTACAACCAACATACGATCACTTTCACCACATTCATACAAACCGGATACTTCACCTGGTTTTGCAGAGAAAGCCCATCTCAAAGCTTCCTTAGTACCTCTGATACTACCGATACCATGTTCAGAGCTATACAGGTCATTTCTATCCAACAGTTTATATCCTGCATCTTCAGCGTTAGCTACCATCTTTTCCAAAGTTGGATTAGCAGCGATAAACTGACTGAAATCATTGTATGCTTTGCTATAAGTTTCCTTGCTGAATTCTACCGGACGTTTGATAACAGCTACTTTATATTTATCTTTAACAGCCTTCTTGTCCATTACCTGTAAGATAATGTTTGCCTGTGCCAAAGAAAGGTTAGCCATTTCATTCTTACCAAGAGTAGTAATTGTATTCACATATTTCAGATTGTCACCATCCAACTGCGCACCTTCATAGTTAGCAGAAGAAATCCAGGTAGACTCACCAGTTTGACCATACTTCTTAGCAATCTCTGCAAAGTCGGCACCACCCTTGATGGCTGTGTAGATACTGTCAGCCAAAGCCTTTGTCTTAGTAGCATCTTCAGCCACTACCTGTATCTGGCGATACTGAATAGAGTCCGGCATAGAGGCTGTAGCCAATTTCTTGAATGAATTGATTGTATTGTCTGTTGCATTGTAATAAGGACCATATACGCCACCTACGGAAACAGAGTCCAAACGAGCAACTACATCAGTAGGCAATGCTTTAGAAGTATAATACAAATCAATATAAGGAACTTCTGAGCCCGCTGCACGAACCAGAGTAGAATAATCACCTGGAGTACCAGCAAGCTGTTCTGTATATTCCACAACTTCCTCTTGGATAGCATTTCTATCTTCAGGACTTGCAGTTACCTGTACATCAATGAACTTGATGTTACGGGTTTCTACATATTGTCTGAATTGTTCTTTCTTCTTGTCGTAAGCAGCTTTCAGGTCTGCATCTGTGATGGTTATAGTTGAATCTTCAATAGAAGAATAAGGAATAGCAGCCAGCAACAAATCTGATTGATCTACTCTTGCATCAAAAGCAACCTGAGCTTCTACCGGATTAGAGAAAAGAGACTTGGAAACCAAAGCCTGATATTTCTCAGCCAGACGATTCTGAATCAGCTGTTTTTCCAAGAAAGACCAGAACTTGTACATAGACTGATAATATTCAGCGTACTGTGCCGGCATCTGGGCTGTATTCATTTTAGAGTAATCCACCAGAAACTTCTTCAACATATCTTTATCAAAAGCACCGGTTTGCGGGTTACGGAACGGAGTTTGTTGCAGCATCGGGTGTACACCTGCATCGATGATTGCCTGAATTTCTGCTTTAGAGACTGAAATACCAAGTTTCTTCGCTTCGTTTTCAATCAACTTATTGTTAACGTAGTTTCTCCAAACCTCATCTTTAATCTGATTGTTTTCTTCATCGGTAAGTGCGCTTGTACCTCTCGAGAATTTCACAACTTCAGTATATTCTTCTACCAAGTTCTGATAATCCTGAGCGGAAAGTGCCTCTCCGTTAACCTCTCCTACATCATGTGACTGGTGTGGCTGCAATACCTTCCAAGCATCTCCTGCAATGAAAGCGAACAGCGCCAAACCAATAACAATCACCAATAAGGGTCCTTTAGACCGAATGTTTTGTAATGTTGCCATTTTAGTTAATATGATTTATTTGTTTATTATTATTTTCTCCAAACTTCATTTTAGCGCACGAAGATACAAAAAATGCTAATACGCATCTATTTATTCTTTAAAAAATTACGCCATTCTGTTATTATTCCACCACTTTCAGGCGTACCAACTCTATTTTTGTGGCCGTAACCTTAATAATTTTAAACTGAAATTTTTCAATCGTCACTACTTCATGCAATTTCGGGAAACTCTGATAACGATTCAGAATCAATCCGCCTACCGTCATATAATCATCTTCTTCCGGTAGATCCAGATTGAATGTCTCATTCACCTTTTCTATTTCCAAACGACCGGAAAGTACATATTCACTCTCTCCTATCTGTTTGCATACATACGAAGTGTTATCATGCTCATCTTCGATATCACCGAATATTTCTTCCACCAAGTCTTCCAATGAAACAATGCCGGACGTACCGCCAAACTCATCCACCACCACAGCAATGGTTTTCTTCTGCTGCATAAACAGCTTCATCAGCTTATGCGCTGCCATTGTTTCGGGCACAATAGGCACCTCCTTTACATTATTTCGCCAATCGGCAGGGTTGCGGAACATTTCAGATGAATGGATATATCCTACCACATTATCTATATTTCCGTCATAGACTATAATTTTAGAAATACCGGACTCCACAAAAAGGCTCTTCAATTCTTCCAGAGAAGTCGTCAGATCCACAGCAACCACTTCTGTTCGTGGCACAATGCAATCACGTATTTTAATACTGGAAAAATCGAGTGCATTCTGAAATATCTTCACTTCAGTATCCAGTTCCTCTTCATCTTCGGCATTATCAATGCTACTCTGAACAAAATAATCCAAATCCACTTTTCCAAAAGCCTTGTCGGACGCCTCCTTGTTGATCTTCATGCCAAACATGCGCAAAAAAAGATAAGACAGTCCCGAAGACAATTGAGATATCGGATATAAAATGACATAACAGATAAATAACGGGAAAGCACAGACTTTCAACACAAGATTGGGATTAATCTTGAATAAGGTTTTAGGAAGAAACTCACCTGTTACCAAGATAATAAGTGTGGAGATGACTGTTTGTAACAACACTTCCACAAAATCATTGGAGATTAAATCTCCCAGTAAATGCACTTTGATAATTTGCGCCATGAGGATACCATAAATAACCAGCGCAATATTATTACCTACCAGCATGGTAGATATAAAGTTATTTGAATTACGGAAGAAATAAGAAAGGATGCGTGAAGTCACACCGTCCTTACGTTCCATTTCAAAACGTAGTTTATCTACGGAAACAAAAGCAATCTCCATACCCGAAAAAAAGGCGGAGAAGGCCATAGTAATCAATAAATAAATATAGGTATCCATAATTTATGGTTTGATACTATCGGTTCGCACACTTCCAGTTTGCACACTATCGGTTTGCAAGCTATCTGCAGGCGCTGTGGCATCATCATCCACGTAGAAAATGCCTTCCGGCTTTCTTATTGTATAAATAGTCATTTGTTCATTGGAGTCAAAGCCATGTCCCGTGATGATCCGGTCAGGCTGCTCAATACGGATAAACTGATCGGAATAGATAGTGTGTTTGTTCTGGTCCCAATATAACAGGTCAGTCTCAAACCTTTCACCTTTCAGATTCTGAATATCCACATTGCTCATCAGCTTCCACAGCTTTTGCTTCTCATAATAATACGCTGTATCTGCCTTTACACTCGCCTCCACATTGAATACTGAGTCGAATTTTTCCAGATAAACTCCTTTTTCGAATGCCCAATAGGGCGGATTTTTCCGGTCAAAGACCAGCCACTCTTCCGTATTGATACGATAGCGGGTGACACCGGAATCAGAGATCAAAGTCATGACTCCTTTCGTATCCATCACAGGCAATGAATCACGCTCTGTTATAGCATCTCCCATATCCTTATGACGTCCGGAACAGGCGGAAAATAAAAGAAGCATAACCACTGCCCCACAGGCAATGGTTATGCTCAAGCTTCTACAAAATAGAACGTTACTTCGTTTTGGTAACATATTTATATTTCTTATCGAACCGTTGTGCTTTCACCGATCCAGCCACCTATTGTAACGCGGTCCCCAGCTTTAATACCCAACATAAAGAGGTCTTCAGCTTTCGGTGTATAGCGTGCATACGTTGAAATCAATTCGTTTGCCTTATCAGCTACACTCGGATCTACGGCTTTAGCACGTTGCAACTTATCAATAACAACGAAGTATGTACACTTATTCAAAGCAGACTCGTCATTCCAGTTCGGGCTGGAAGCATAAAGCTGTGCAAGCAAGATATAAGCATCTCCAAAGTTTTCCTTGAAACCGATAGCTTTCTGCAAATAACTTCTGGCCTGTGACAACTTCTTACTATTGAACAAAGATGCAGCAACAATATAACATAACTGAGCCTTCTTTTCAGAGTCGCTTTCAAGACTCAATGCCTCATCAAAGTATTTGATAGCTGTATCAAAGTCACCTTTCTTATATGCCATATATCCACATCCTGTAGCAGCGTCAGCAGTAGGATTGATCTTATACATATAATAAGAAGCTTGGAAGTATGCTTCGCTTTCAGTACATTTCATCATCTTCATGACAGCGATAGCCTTCTTCAAATAAGCAGAGTCCGTTTGATTGGCTTCAACTTTAGGACCATAAATACTTTGCAAAGATTCACAATCAGCAGTACCACTATTGATAAACATGGCTACAAGGTTATCTTTTACTTGTTGCAAAGCTTGTTTCTTAGCCGGATCATTTTCTGCAGCAATAGCAGCATCAACATATTCAGAGTCTGTCAGATAATCTTGGATAAATTGCTCCTTATGATTAGGATCAGCCTTCAACTTATTCAAAGACATATCCAGAAAATAGTGCAAGATAGGACTCTTGGAACCTTCTTTTTCTGCTTCAATAGACTCTTTCAACCATGCATAAGCCTGATTTACATCCAAATTAGGTGCATATGCAATATAACTAATAGCCTTACTTCCTTTCGTATCCCCTACAGTAGGTGTACCTTTCAAATGTTGGAAATTAGGTGTATATTGCATTCTCAGATCATATACTTCCATTAATTCATCAAAATACTTCTTGTAATCAGCAGAATTACGGTCTTTTATTTCATTTAAGAAAGCCGTCAATATTTTAATACCGTCATTAAAAGTATAAAATTTCAATGTCGGACATGCCTTCAGAACTTCTTTCCACGGCAAATAAGCATCCTTAAAGTTACCTGCTCTCACCGCTTCATGAGAAATACTACTGTTCTTATTACAATCTTCAGTCTGTGCGAAAGCGCTGGTTACTCCACCCGAAAGGAGCAAGACAGCTACAAGCGTTTTAATCTTCATTGTATTTAAATTTTAGTTGTTATATTGTCTATTCTTCAATTACTAATTACTGAACTTTACGTTTCCAGAACCATTGTTCATTGAATGTCACGCCAATACAAAGACGTAATGTATTCTCATTCAAAAATCTGCTTTCCGTACCTTGCATTCTCACATATTGTGCTGAAATACTCAATACAGAACGGCTACGCGGCAAAGGCAATCCAAAACCGGCAGTGACTCCATACTCATTCGCAGCACGCGCCCCATCTATCTTATAATAAGGTTTGGAATAATAAGCTCCCAAACGATATTTAATATGTGAAAGATAACTTCTTCCCAATAAATTAGGAACATACTCTGCACCCACAGCAATCTTGGCACGATTACAGAAAACATCCGAATTATTCATAAACGTCGTACTACTCCATTTCTGAAACATAACATCCGCACCCACTGTAAGGCGATTATCATATACATATGTCACACCGGCACCCAATGTCATAGGAATACCCATTGTCAATATTGTATCTTTTTGCGTCGTAGTATACCCCGTCGAAGAATTACCCTTCTGGTTTTGTATATACGCGTCATTATTTAAATCATGTCCCGGTGAAAAAACGACACCTAACGTAGCAACATGCTTCTTGCTGAACTGGTGTGTATATTGTGCACCGAAATCAAGTTTATAGCTTGTAATTTCCATGCCCGTAACCGTAGTCAAAGGCATTACGCTCGAATTAGACGGAAATGACTGGCTACGGGTATGTGTGATATCCCCCCAAAGATACGAAATATTCGCACCAACAGAAAGATTTTTAAATATTTTAAAACCCGCACCCAAATAAAGTTGGTGTAAACCACCTTCACCGGCATAAGTCGTACTGGCTGAATTCTCCGGATATTCCGTGTTTTCCTGATAACTAGCCATTGTATAACCAATGTTGGAATAAGGTAACAATCCTATACTCATAGCTCCCCATTTGGAAAGGCGGAACTGCATAGTGATATAGTCAAAACTGGAGTTCTTGGCATTCTTTTTAACAGTCCCATCACTGAAGTTGGTATTCTGCATGGAAATCCCCCCATCAAACATAAAAGTCAACGAATCGACCGCCGTATAGGATGCCGGATTCGCAAAATTAGTCTGATACTTGTCACGTAAGCCATAAGCAATGCCACCCATTGCCTTACTATTACCCGACCCTTGGTCTGCCAGCTGTCCGTATCCGTATCGTGTATAGGGAGAATTTGTATTATTTTGAGCGACCGTCGCCCCAGATAATATCGTGAGCAAAAGCACCAAAAGTGTTTGTCTAAATCTTGTCATTATTATAGTTTAAAATTCGATTTAATCCTTTCAACACTAAAAATCTGTCTGCAAAGATGATACTTTTTAAGTTTGTATCAAAAGAAAAATCATCCCCGCCCGTTAAAAAAACCAAAAGTTCAGGATATTTATGTTTCATAGCCATTATGTAACCCGAAATTTCATATTCCATACCTTTCAGCACCCCAGCGCGGATGGCAGTCTCAGTATCCTTTCCCATCGGGAGTTCACGCCCTTCACGCCGCACCAGCGGCAAACGTCCGGTAAACTGGTGAAGTGCACGAAAACGCATTTGCAAACCGGGTGAAATATTCCCGCCGTGATAGCGTCCTTCAGCATCCACAAATTCGTACGTAATGCATGTGCCGGCATCAATCACCAAGATATTTCTGCCAGGAAACTGTTCGTTAGCAGCTACTACAGCCGCCATACGGTCATAGCCCAATGTCTGAGGAGTCTCATACAGATTTTCCACCGGTAGCGGAGTCTTTTCATTCAGCCAGAGCACCGGTATAGGAAGTAATGCTAACTGCGCCAACACCTGTTCGCTCAAGTCTATTACGGTTGCAACAATCGCCTTTTCAAAGTGATATTTATGATAAATATCTTTCAGATGCTCCAAATTCTGTTTGGAGTCATATACCACTTCCAAAAGTGAAAAGCCGTCAAAGACAGCTACTTTTGCTACCGTATTTCCAATATCAATAACGAGATTCACTGAATACTGATTATTTTTCCGGGCGCAAAGATACTATTTTAATTGAATTGGTTTTCTTTTTTCTATCAATATTCATCATTAGCGTAAAGGAAGTCGAATGTAGCTTGATTATACTCGAATATTTCTTCCGGTTTAAAAAATCTTTTCAACTCCACTTCTGCAGCTTCAAGCGAATCGGAAGCGTGAACTATATTTTCCTGAAAGCTCATGCTGTAATCTCCGCGAATAGTGCCGGGAGCAGCCTTCCTTCCGTTGGTAGGACCTGTCAGTGTTCTTACGGCTTCAATCGCATCCACTCCCTCAAAACAACACACAATGACCGGGCATGCCATCATTGAATCCTTCACACGCTGAAAGAACGGCTTTGCACTTAAGTGGGCGTAATGCTCATTAAGTATTTCATCCGTCAGCTGCACCATCTTCATACCGGCTAGACGTAAGCCTTTACGTTCAAATCTATTTGTGATCTCACCTACCAAGCCTCTTTGCAGGGTGCATGGTTTCAAAATGACCAGTGTTTTCTCCATCATAATAGTCGATTCTTTTTATAAGTATGAACAAAAGCAAGCAAACCTCCATCGGCAAAGATATAATCTAAATCGGAAACGACACCATTTCCTGTGTTAATATTTCGCTCAAAATCATCAAAATAGTAACGTTTACATGCGGCAAAAGGAAGCGTGGAAGAAGAAACAGTCAGTGCACTATAATCGCGGAAGTGGGCAGCACCATATTCATAAGTACGGGAGAATAAATAATCCCTGCCTATACTGATATTTTACAGTAAGAGACTGGGATATTTTAAAAGAGAGGATTGAAAAACCGAATATTATGTTCAGCCGGATAAGATATCCGACCGAACAAAAATTAGCGAACTAAATATCCGGAAAGTAAAGCACAAAGAATGACGTATCCGCTAAAACAGAGAATGAGCAAAAATTCTCAATCAAAGCATTCCGATACATTCATTAATTGCTTATTTACATCCCAAAATACAGGTTTTTTCTTTTTGTCAAACCAATTAGCACCGTTCTTTAACCATTCTTTTCTATACTCCTTGATAGAAACAAGATCATAATCCTCATTTCCAAATTCAACCCCGCAACATGGACATATTTCATATGTAGGAGACTGTCCATCATCTCCCCAAGGTTTATCTTTCATATACAACCCACAAATTCTACAATAATGTTCTTCTTTCATCATTATTCATTTTATTGATTAAACCAATACTCTATACCTTTTGCGGGTTTAAATAATGTCTTAGGAATACCATTACTATTCATTACACCGAAAGTATTAGTGAAAGGATTATATCTTAAAATATCACCATTATTCCTTACTTTAGTAAATGTTCCTTTAGGTGGATGGTGTAAGAAGTCTTTAGCACCTTCAACATATTGTTTTGCATTTTTAAACTGTGGAAAGTCTTTTGAATGTTTCATCCAATGTTTATAGGCATTCCTTACTCCGCTCAAACTGTTAGTTGCACTCCAAAGTTTCTTAGCCTCATTCAACAATGAAGCCCACTTTAATGCGTTAAATCCTGGCAAAGGAGGCTCACCAGTAATAAGAATACGATCTGGGCTTATTTCATCCAACTGAGGGGGACTCCAGTATACCTTATTGAGATGAATATGCTTTCCATAAATCACAACCTGCCCATTCTCAACCTTACCTTCATAAGAATACAGCATAGAAGTCCGGTCATTATAAGTCAGAGCTTGTTCTCCATACTTGTCATAAGCTGCAAGAAACTCCTTGTCCGACATTTGATACCAGCCATCAAAGCCATATCCGTTTACACCCTTATTTTCGTTATAATGCTTCCAGAAGTTATAGATTACATTCGGGTCACTCGTACTCCAATAATCTTCCCCCGTAGGATCCACCCTATTCACCGGGTCGCCTCCGCAGTAAGTATAAGGATACGTACCCGGATAGCTGCCCGCCTGCGGGTCAACACTGATGAACATGCCTATCTTAGGATCGTAAATACGGGCATTCATATTGATAAGCCCGAACTCGTCGATATGCTCGTGACCCGTATAACCGTAACCGGTAATGCTGTTGGCAGAAGCAACTTCCGAACTACTCAACGCAACACCTGTCAGCGGATCACGGCGATTGCCCCAAGCATCATAAGAAAACTTCTGAACAATACCTCCACTGTTGTAAAGCGACATCAAAGAACCCAGACGGTCGGTCAACGCACCGTAGCAGGCTTTGAGCCCACCCGAAGTACGGACTAAAGCAACCAAACGTCCATCGGCAAAGATATAATCTAAATCGGAAACAGCACCATTTACCGTGTTAATATTTCGTTCAAAGTCATCAAAATAGTAACGTTTACATGCGGCAAAAGGAAGCGTGGAAGAAGAAACAGTCAGTGCGCTGTAATCGCGTAAGTTGTCGACCCCATACTCATACTCGCGGGTGCAACCGGTATGTACTATCGCAGAAGGAAGATTATTCTTATAGTAATTCACCTGTTGAAGAGCAGACGAGTATCCTGATATCGGAGTTATTGCCGATAGAGGAGCACCTGATGCATTGTAACTATAACTTCCGATATCCGACTTTACCTTGATAGTACGCCCACTATTGTAAGACACAGTAACCGGAACCTTTCCCGACAGAGTAGAACTCAGCAGACATCCTTCCGCACCGTAGGCGAAAGTTTCAGTAAGCCCGCTGCTACCGAACTTTTCGACGCGTTGCGTCAGCAATCCGCCCCGGTTGTATTGATAACTGAATGCGGCCAGAGAGTTACTGATCCCTTTATACCTTCCTAACTGATCGTAAGTATAAGTGGTGAGCTTATTTCCGCAATTCACATCGCTAGCCAGCAACCCTTGATTATTATAACTTTTAGCCTCCCACAATTTGACGGAAGTTGCATTGTCAGTGATGGAGATAAGATTGTGAGAAGCATCATAACCCAATTTCTGCACAAGGCACGACGGACTGGTATAGGTAAGCAGACGTCCTTTAGCGTCATAAGTATAGCTCTTAGTGAGTGTCTGATCCTTGATAGTCTTCACTTCCTTCTGCAACAGCCCTGCAGTCGTATAGGTATAAGCAAACTGATGGCCGGAAACTCCGTTATTTATCAATTGCCCCTTATTATTATAGGTGTAAAAAAGCGTACGGTCTCCATCTGCCACACTGACAAGACGCCCTGCCGGATCATAAGCATAAGTCGTAACGTTATCATTGGCATCCGTTTTCGTTGCCAGCTCGTCAAAACCATTATACGTATAAGCCGTAGTACCCGAAGCAACGTTGCTGACACTGGTACACAAGCCATAAGCATTGTAAGTAGAGGTAACCGGATAACCGGGAGAGCTTATCTCTATCACACGGTCGGCTGCATCATAAGTATAAGTTGTGGTAGCTGTGGCGTCGCTCTGTGAAATCAGATTCCATTTAGCATCATATACAAGGGTTTCCGTACTCTCTTTGTCCGTCACAGTGCGGTGCGTTTCGGTCTGTTTGTTGTAAGTATGATAGACCTGTTTATTCAAAGCCGTTCCGTCTGCCGAACGATGATTTTCCTGCGTCAGGCGTTGATAGTTGTCGTAGGTATAATCTACGGTGGCAAGCAGGCTCAAAGTGCCATTTCCACACAACGTTTCCTCTTTCACCGGCAGGCCTGTTGCATTATAGCTGCTGCGCAGATGCTGCCACTTGCTTCCGGGTTGCAATTCGCTCTGCAGCAATGTACGCCCGTAGCAGTCTACTGTAGTTTCAGAAGTCAGCACCCCGTCATAGAGCTTTTGCTGACGGTACAAGCCGGAGGCTGTTCCCGTCAGGGCATGATCGGTCCATAAATACTGGTATTCCGTAGGCACCTGTTCGTGGGAAAGAGATTTCTTCAGCCGGCCGAACGTGTCGTACTGATAAGTAGCGGTTCGTCCGTCGGGAGTTGTTTCCGAAAGCGGATTTCCATAGAAATCCTGCACAACCCGCGTCACAAGCCCTACGGGATCGGTATCCTTTTTCACATAGCAAGCATCATCATACTCATAATAATGGGTACGTTCCTTGCCGTCAGCCGCCACAGTTTCCGAAGTCAAGAGCCCCAAAGTGGCATCGTAGGCATATCGCCTCGTCATGCCATGCTCAGTTTCAGTCAACAGATCGCCGTTGCCATTGTAGGTATAGTTCTTCTCTTTACCGGCAACAGAAGCACCTACCTTGCTACAAGTCTCCTTATAACTAATCATGCGGCTGGGGAAAGAGGACACATTGGCACACGTCGAATAAGTCATTATTTCTATACTGCTTTGCGACTCTTGCGTTGTCCTGTTCAAGTAGCCAGTCGTTCTTTTAGTCATATTGCCCGACGCATCATAATTGTAATCTATAGTCTTATAGATATTTTTCAGGTAATCTGTTGTAGCAATTTTCGAAGTATAAGGAAAAGAGTACTTTCCATAGGTACCCTTGAATGCTATCACATTGTTCTGCGAAAAGTACATAATATCCGACTCCAGCATTTCAGAGGCCTTATAATAGTGGGGATACCCTGAATAAGTAGCAGTGCTATATCCTGTCTTCGTCTTATTTCCAGAAATGGCATCTTGGCAGACAATGGTCCGAAACCCTTGAAATTCCCGACCGGACTTATATGCGTAAATCGGAGATGTATACGTATAACTCTTGCTTTCTGCCAGCGAATCATTGAAAAGAGTGCCCAGTGTTACAGATTCCACTGTATTGAAAGTAGGGATATCCTTATTCCAGCTTGCATAGCTCCCATTATAAAATTTCGGGTCACGCGAGGCAGGGGTCACCAACTGATAATTGATATCCCGCTTTGTGCCGTCACCATTCTTTATCCCGGTAACCACATCCGAAGTACTCTGATGGCTCAGGCACAGCAACTTCAGTGAAGTAGATCCTGTCAGCCAGGAAGGATGACTGGAGTCAAAGGGATGAGAGCGAAACTCACAAACATTCACCAGGTCACATTTACCATCACCTGAAAAATCGGCAGCAATGGGATAGAAGTAGGATGGGTATATATAGTACTTTCCATCACGGATATATACACCTTCCTTTCCGGGTGTTCCGCCGGTCTCTCGCGAAAGATAAAGGTCATACTCCAAACTGGAGCTTTGCCTATTGAAATCGGGGGCATATTTCACCGTCACATAATCGCCTCCTGAAACAAAGCCTGACTGGCTCTCCATATCCGACCTTATATTATCACTGGCCACGCATACCACATCTGTCAGGCCATCACCGTTGAAGTCGCCCGTTCTGAAGCTACTCTGCCTGCAGTTGAAAAACTTATTGAGAATCAGTTGATATGTAAAATTCTTCCCATCACCGGTATTATAATAAACATCCGCCTGCGTATTGACAGGCTGAACTTCATTATATCCTTCCAGCAGAAGAAAATCCAAATACCGATCGTCATTAAAATAACCGCACAGTAACACACAATTGGGAGCAAGCATATAATTCCTAGCAAAACTGCGTTCCAATATCACGGCATTCTTTGCCGGATTGCACACTTTAACCGTACCCCCATCGTCGCACACAATGATGTCCTGACATCCGTCGCCGTCCACATCACCTATCATATAAGTATAGAATACACTGAACCGAGATAATGCATATTCCGTTCCGGCAGCATATCCATTTTTAAAGTAAAAATTGTCTATCACCAGTTCATCCTTACCATCACCATTCACATCGGCCATAGCCACAATGTTGGGAGTACCGACAGTGCTGACGGATGGTTTATAAGTCTGTTTGGTAAATTTAGGAACATTGTTATTGTCCAAGGAAGCTTGCCAGTATTCGTATCCCGATGATGTGCTAAAGAAAAAGTCATCCATCCCATCCCCGTTGAAATCACCGGAAACGGCTTTTACAGGCCGATACTGATTGGAAAAGGTCGCCATGGTGAGTTCACTGGAGAACCCGTTAGGACTACCGTAGCGATAAACCACCAGATAATCTCTGGGAGCCCCCGCCGATTTATTCTCTGTGGAAAGGTCATAAATAGTCAGCAAGTCCGTACAGCCGTCGCCGTTAAAGTCACCCTGTACAAACTCCGAGTTCTGCGAATAGGTATAGGAAGCATTAAACAAGCGTTCACCTGCATCCCCCCATTCAATGCGCATAGGATTCAGTGCTTCGGTACCGCCTTCACCATACTCTGTTATGGTATAGAGCCGTGGATACTGATTAGTGTATTCATCTGTCGGTTTCAGGTAATCAAACGTATAGCGACGCATGACTGTAGCATCTGTCTTTACTGTTATTTCTCTCAAAATCTTATTCCGCTTCACTTGGCAACCAGAAATATACCCACTCTGGGCGTCCGCATATCGCTGGTAGTTGAACAAGATTTTGTTTTCATGCGCGAAATTATAGTTTGCATGAAGCGTATAAGTAATGGAAGTAAGCCAAACATCTCCGTTGGTCAAATCCTGCTCATACTGATAACTGATATAATTCCCATGTACGTCTTCCTGTGCAGCCAGATACCAAGCTATATAAGCGGAATTTGAAGATGATTTCTGAAAAGCGTTCGTACCATTATAATCACCGTAGTAAAGGCGACCTCCATTTTTCTGTTGTACTACAAAGTATTGAGGGTTACCCGTAGTACCATTGTGCAGAGTGATACGTGAAAAGTCGTCGATTTCTTTTAGATAATTGCCGGAACTGCCATTTTTTATCAACCGTATGCCATCCAGTTCAAATAGGTCGTTAGTAAAAGACACGGCACTGTTTGCCCCATCATAGAAACTGCGTTTTCCACTTCTTGTGATAGAAGAGGTGCACGACAGATTCATGCCATACCCCAAGATTCCCTCACCGGCCAAGCTATTATAAGTAATGCTTAGTTCAGGCGTCATTCCTGCCTGTCCCTGAGGTAAAGACAACGGAATGGTAAAAGCTGAAGAGCCGTTGGCATTCACCTTAAAGGTATAAGGAGTGCTCCCTACAGGCAGACTTTCATTAAGTGCATAGTTACCGGGAGTGGTATATATAAGATTTCCGATACTGCCGAAATTTACGGTAGAACGTTCCCCGCTTAAGGTATGGGGAATCGGTGTAAGTGACGACTGCATACGCAATATACGGTTTCCCGCATTATCATACGCATAATTTATGTTTTGTGATGCGACAGTAGTGAACATCAAAAACAGAGCGATCATCATAAATATCAATTTATTTTTCATCATTTCTTAGTTTTAAATAAAAGGCTCCCGCACCTCGCACAGTCCTAAGAAAGTGCCGCAGGCAGCAGGAGCCTCCCGTTATGCAACGCTTATGGCAGCGTCATCGCCTGCACCCCCAGCACTCCGGCAATGGCCGTGGCAACGGTGACAATCACCTTCAGGATGGTTTTCCAAGTATTCTTGCTTATCTTCATAATTTTTTCGTTTTTAAGTTTATCACAATTCCGTAGCCACCTCGAAGCACGGGCATACCTTCACCCACTCCTCCGGCTCCACCACCCCGTCTCCATTCCTGTCCGGACTGAGATCGCGATGACCGCAGACGCGCACTTCGCCATGGAAACGGCGCAAAAGTTGATGTACCAGCAGTCGCAAGGCGGCACGCTGTTCCGGTGTACGGGTATCCTTCGGGCACCCCCGGGCATCCAGCCCGCCTTCATAGCAAATTCCGATACTATACTTATTGTACCCCTTCACATGTGCCCCTGCAAGAGCCAATGGACGGGTTCTCACCACCGTACCATCCCTGCGGATGTAGTAATGGTAACCGATATCACTGAAACCACGGCTGAGGTGCACGGCGCGGAGAGCCTCTACCGTAAAAGGACGGTCCTCGCGGGTGGCGCTGCAATGCACCACGATGTAGTTGATTGTTCTCATGTAATTTAATGTCTAATGATGAATAGCTGCGCAGCCTTTCATTTTTAATTCTTTAATCTTTAATTTCTAAAGCCCTCGGCTTTAGACCCTATCCCAGCGGGTCATCTTCGATGCCACCGTCGCCACCGGAACCGCCACTGTTGCCACCACCGCCTTCGGAACCACTGCCTTCGTAAGCGTCATTCTTCAGGCAGATACTGTTGGTCACACGGGTACCGTCCGCACTGCGGAAAGCAAGATAAACGGCCAGCGCATCGTCAGCCCAGTTATCGGGCAAGGCCAGTTCGGCAGTAGCATCGGCACGGGCGGCAGCATTAAGGTCGTAAACGGCCTCCCCGCGAGCCTTGTTGTAAACCAACGGCATAGCCATGTCGTCAGCCTCGGCATCACCCATCTTGCTGTTGTCCTTCCACGTCAGAGTCAGCTTGCCGTCCGCCACGGAAGCCGAAGCATTGAAGACAGGCATCAGGCTGCCACGGGTCACCAGCGCATGTTCATAATTAATGGCAAGATCGGGCGCAGACCCGCTGATTGCATAGCGCAAATTGTAGGACATCGCTGCATTGAAAGGCGTACACTTCAAAGCATAAGTCTTGTACCCTTCGCGAACGTAAGGGGTAATGGAACGCAGAAAATTCAAGCTCATGGCAAACTTGCCGCGTTGTGTTTGTTGTTTCGGGGTACGTGGATTGCTGACACTGATGGCCATTGCACGCATATAACTCACGTCTTTCCAAGTGCTACCGATTACGGTACCCACTTTTCCGCTGAATCCTCCAAGGATTCCTTGTTTGATTTCTCCCATAATTGTCACATTTTTAGGGATCAGGACCGGACAATGCGTCCAAGTCTCAAAGCAGAAACGGACAGGCGGCAGCAGGCAAGCACTATGCTTCTGCAGCAGCACGGTCATGCAAGCGCATCCGCCGTTCAGCTGTCACAAAGGTAAAGCGGAAAGAAGGGGGATTCCTGAAACGTGTGATTTTTGCGTCGGTTTGCGTCAAATAGCTCTGTAGCTTGTAGCCCTGTAACTACTTGCCAAACCGTCAAAATGCCAAATTGCCAAACTCCTCCCGGATGACATTCCGGTCCGCCACCTCCACCCGCCGCTCTTGGCAGTGATGACGCACCAGGCGGTCGGTATGCGACAGTACAAGCGGCAAGGGATTACCATCCAAACACTCCGGATTGGCCCAAACTAACTGGCAGGCCTGTACCAGCACTCCCTCCACCTCCTCCGGGGAAAGTGAAAGCAACTGTCCATCCGGACATAAGCACTTCAGGTTGACTTCGAGCGGATAAGGATAGAAGCCGCCACGAGAACCGGGAGAAGGAACAAAGTCCCGGCAAAAAAGAAGAAAAGTATCATCATCCAGGCGCAAGCAAGTACCCGCAGGAGGCATACCTCCCGGTGCGTCAGGGGCATAATGCCGAAGTTGGGCGCCCGTTGTACGTCGCACCCGTACCCATACCACCGGCACAGCCGCCGGGAACTTCCCCATCCACGCCACAAAAGAAGCCAGCGGCTCTACAGGAAAGTCGTGATGGCAATAAATCACCAGGCGCTCAGGCGGATAGTTGTCGTGGGCGGTACAAAAACGTCCGTAAGCCATCTGGAAGTATTCCGGAAAGAACAACGGGAATCGTTCGGCAGGCTTGCAGAGATCGCAATGACAGAACTGCAAAGGATCATTATAGAACGTCGCCGCACAGAAAGGTTCAAAGCTCTGCGAAAGGCGCGAATGTGAACATCCGACGATGAGGTCAGTATTCTGCGAAGCAAAGCATCGGGGCACCCAGGGCACACCGCCCATCTGTACCAGCAAACGCGAGGCCACCGCAGGCAGGTGTCTGCTGAAAGCCTCACCCCCAATGGCATGTAGCGGAACAGGTCCCCAATAGAATGCCCCCAATGAACGAACCAGCCTGCGAAGCCGGACTGAAAGTTGCTGCCGGAGCAGCGTACCGACAACACTGCCCGAAGGTGTGAGCAGACAATAAAGCCGTCCGACGCCGGGCGCATCCATCCCCGACTGATGATAAAGTGCCTGTGTCAGTGTATCTACAGCATGATCGTCCACATCGTATGGTACCCACCTGTCCACATCTCCCACAGGTTCCACTGCCATCAGGGAGGCAGTGGGAGCAAAAAGCTGGAAAAGCCGACGGGCAGTCTCCAACTCTCCCCGTGGATAGAGCATCGTGATGTTGAGATAACGGTATCGTCCCGGCTGGCGGGCACCGTAAAGAGGAAAAGCACTGCGGGGAGCACTCCCCTCTCCCGATGATCCGAACCGTAACAAGCGATGGTCGGCATTCGTATTCAGCAGGCAATCGGCAGACACTTCATTCAATCGGAGCGATACGTGAAGGGGACACCCCTCCACCTCACCGCCTCCGGGGAAACAAAGTGACAGCAATCGTTCCACCTCCTGACGCAAAACATCATAAGGGCCGGCAGAAACCGCCGCCTGCTGTTCCGTATGGAAAGAGACTCCCAACCGGGCAGTCAAAGCAGGAGTGAGCACGGCATACGCACGGTTCAGGCTTCCCATGGGCCCGCGACTGAGCGAACCGTGCGGCACCACCCACCCGTCTACAGCCACCAAACGGGGGGAAGCTCCCACCAATCCCATTTCCGACAAAGGAATGCTCGTGTATATTTGTTCAGGAGGAAGCACTTCCACTGCGATCCGGCAATCCGTAGCGGTGGAGGAAGTAGCAGCAGAAGCAGGAAGAAGCGGACGGAAGGAAATGCGACTGTAACAAATTACGTTTTCAGCCTGTTGGGACAATGTATCTTGAAACCATATTTCCAGTACATCGGGACAAGGTGTGTGATAAAACTTCCGTGCATTGCCCGTTGCACCTTCAACCGGACCACCCGTAAGAGCGATCAGCCATCGGCAGAGGGCTGGCGGCGTGATGCCGCAGGTGCCGGCATCGAGCACGGCTTGCAAGAGAAGCTCTTTCATAGCATTATCACTTCAAGACAAAAGTATTCTAATGCAAATGTAAGGATTTTATTTTTATATACCAAGTTCTTACCATCTCCGTGTCAAGTCCATACCAACTCCGTACCAAGTCCATAGTCATAGACACGGAGATGGTACGGAGATGACAGGGGGCAGACAGGGAGCAGTAAATCATAGAAAATAATAAAGAACTTACTGATAGCCCATGAACAAAGCTAAAAACTCTGAGTACAAAAACAAGAATGATGAAACTAAATTTACTTATAAACTGTGGTACCAATTAATTATATCTCATCAGTAATATTTTCTATCCCATTCTAAATTTACAGACTTCATGATATGTATAGTAACTGAGATATTTTATGCAGTATATAATACCAGATTATTATTCCAATCGTAAAATTATAAATTACGATTTCTTCTTATTTTTAGCAATACCTTGCAACAGTTTTCTAAATACATCCTCATTGGATAGTGTAGATTTATACAGAAGAATATTTTCAGAAAAAGCTTCTGTTCCAAACCATGAAATATCACCACATTTTGCCAATTCCTTTTCGGGGATAGTTGTTAATACTAATGTAATAAACAGGTTAATGATATGTTTTTGCTCAGAATTTTCCAGTGCCTTAAATTTTCCAGAATATTTTGAGCTCATTATTCTATAATCAATAATATCAGTTAAAGTCCTAATAATCAAACTATTTTTATCTTCGGAATTTTCTATATTAAACCTTCTGATAATGGTTTCCGTCAACCCTCCCGATTTATTAGCTTGAACATTTTTCACTAGCATACTTATATTGTCAATCAAAATAGGGATACACATTTTGACGATGTTATTATACATTTTCTGCTTGGGAATATCATCACATTTAAGGTATCTCAAAATAGAGCGGCAAATCCATCCTATTGACCATATATACATTTCATGTTTTTGCAGAAAAAGAGCCGTCATTCTAGAATGATCAGCATCTCCCCTCTCCAAGGCATTTATAGCATTATTAAGTTCAATTTTGTAATCACTATTAAAGATATCATTAACAGTTTTTTCTATTTCCTTCTTTATGATTTGATTTGAAAGAAAATATGGGATTACAACAGAAATGCTAAAACATAATGCAACACATGCCAGCATTATCGTCACATAGTCAACAAGACTTCTGTCTATTATAATAGGAGTTTTATTAATGATAGTAGAAAAATAATATAGGTTCATTGCAATTATTGACAACAGTAATCCTATAACAATGATTAGTGCAACGATTAATATCGTATAAAGTATTTTCCGCATAATTTATAAATCTTTTAATTTTTATTTTTTTGTATTCTCAGAATAAGTATAATAGACATATTTTTTAGCCACTAAATTAAAACATGAGTGATTTTGCATTCATATACTATAACACAGCAAAAATACAGTATTTTTTGATAAAAAAACAATATAACCTCCGTAAACAATTACATTTTATACATAGGATTATCATTGAGTCAGCTTTACAAAAAAAAGAATTAATGCTATAAATAGATTCGCTATCGCTACTTCCGAATCACCTTATACACCCCATGCCCCTCTTTTTTCAGCCGCCCCTGATTGCACAACTCAATAAGGTAACGGTCGGCCGTACGAGTGGGAATACCTGCTTCGTGTGCCTTATCCTGATAGAGTGCACGGTCGAACTCAGGGGACAACATTTGCAACAAGGCCTGCCGACGCTTCTCACTTGTATTTCCCTGAGATACGGAGGCCGGATGCGACGTATGCGACGCCTCGGCCTGCAAGCTTTCATAAGCCGCCTCCGTATGGCGTAGCAGCACCTGTATCATCAACAGGGTGGTATGGAAATCATCATCACGGCAACAAAGAGTGGCCGGCAACGGGGCATCCCCTTCATAATCCATCAGGCGAAGGGCGGAAAACACCATGCAGATACGGTAAGCCGTCAACCCCAGACGACGCACGGAAGCGAGCATATCCGGACCTTTGCACTGCAACCCCTGTTCCTGCAGGTTGCCGAAGAAACGGTTAAACTCCACCTGCTGTTCCACCGTAAGCGTGAAGCGTAAAGGCCCTGTCTTCAGCAGGCGAGTATAGAACTGAAAGAAACGACCTCCCAAATGTAGGAAACGGCTATCGAGCGTATCATCATCATTCCCGGCAAAAACATCATTCCACACTGCACGCAAGGGCAGATTATAAAATAGGAAACGCGAGAAAAGCCCGTTCTCGGCATCGGGAATCAGTGCCCCTACCTGGCGCGGCGTTCCACTGAGCAGCACCGAGAGGCGGGGCATCGTTATCTCTACATATTCACGGTCCTTACGGCGATTGTAAGTGATAGGCTCATGGTGGAAAGCCTTGCGCAACCCATCGCTGTAATTGCCATGTTCGCTGCGGAACGTGGTAGTCAGCGTGTCGCCTTCCGTCTCGAACATCAGGGCCTGGCCTTCATTGTCATTCAGCGTCTGGAAAAGAGCCGTGGCACTGCTGTTTGCCGGAATGAAAAGCATCCTGACAGGCGGCTGTTGCGGTTCGTCGCCGCCCCCTTGCCTTTTGTTTTTTTCATAGAGCGACTTTTCGCGCCGGTATTCCTCC
>OJNJ01000119.1_pt1 | contig 38381 bp, 32 predicted proteins | sample 1597491 | NCBI WGS metagenome assembly OJNJ01 (sample SAMEA2452132, study PRJEB22498) | human gut metagenome | biome: human feces; feature: human gut; material: feces | place: Australia | collected 2012 | reverse complement strand
AGCTCGGCAGGCGGAATCGTGGGCAAAGCAGGTGGTCTGACCCTGACAGAGTGTGCTTCAGACCTTGCAAAGTCAAGCAGTTCAAATGCTAAAGCTATGGTGGGCAGCATTGATAATGACGCTTTTTATTATGGACAGCAATATGCCGATTGCTGGTATAACGGCAACTTTTCTGACAGCAAGGTAAAGAAAACGGCTTTGTCTAACGTTACAAGCTCTGCAGCTTATTCGCTGAATACCATTGGCGGAAAGCAGACAGACAGCGGCAGGTGGACAATGGCAGGCGGCAAAGCAAGGCTAACTCGTCCAGGGGAGCAGGCTTCCCACAAGATAACATTTGAAGCTCCCGACGGCAAGCATTATGCCTGCACTGATAAGGACGGCAAGGTGAAATATCCTGCTGTCAAAGTGCAAAGCGGTTATGCTCTTAAATGGTACAAGAACGGCATTGCTGTCGATGCGAACACAGTTTATACTGCTGACAGCACAGTAAAGGCAAAGCTTGTTGAAGCAAAATTTGTCGCTATAGACTATGTTTTAAATGGCGGCACGAACAGCACAGGCAATCCAGAATACCTCAGCAAAGGCGAAAGCGTGACGCTTTCGGAGCCGACAAAAGAGGGTGCAGACTTTGCAGGCTGGTATGATAATGCTGCACTTTCAGGTGAAAGAATAGAAAGCATCTCATATTCAGGCGGTGCAAAGACCCTTTATGCCGCATGGAAGCCTTATACATATAACGTTACGTTTGTGGATAAGGACGGCAAGGTGATAAGTCAGCAGACAGTGGAATATGGTAAGTCTGCAAAAGCTCCGAAAGCCCCTGCTATAAAGGGTCTGCGTTTTACAGGCTGGGATAAGGACTATAAAAACGTCACAGAGGATATGACTGTCACAGCGGAGTATTCTGACAGCAAGCTTATTGCAGACTGCGAGATATCAGGCTTCAAGAACAGCTTCACATACACAGGAAAGAATATTGAACAGCCTGACGTAACGCTCACATATGAGGGCAAAGAGCTTAAAGAGGGCGTGGATTACACTGTTTATTATAAGACCAATCTTAACGCAGGACCTGCAAAAATGACCTTTGTTGGAAAAGGCGAATACAGAGGCTCTGTCGCAAAAAGCTTTACTATCCAGCCAAAGGACGCTTCCAAGTTCAAGCTTTATTATGCTACACCGCTGTCGTTCACCGGCCAGGCGATAACACCTGATGTGCTTATAAAGGACGGAAATAAGACCCTAGAGCGTTATATTGATTATATGGTGATGTATTTCTCAAACGTGAATGTTGGCATGGGCAAGATAACAGTTGAATTTTACGGAAACTATAAGGGCAAGCAGACCGTTTCTTTTGTTATAAATCCTGCAAAACAGCAGATACAGGTGCTTGAAACAAGATACAAGGGCTTCTTTGTAGATTTTGTGCAGAAAGGATCTGCAACAGGCTATGAGGTCCAGTATGGCACAAGATCTGATTTTTCAGATGCTTCCACATACAGATCCACCACCAACAAGACGGATAAGATGACGGTACTTGGATTAGGAGCTTCAAAAACATATTATGTAAGAGTTCGTTCTTATACTGTCAAGGGCGGAAAGACCTATTACGGCAATTGGTCAGACGCTAAAAGCATTGTGACGGCAAAGACTAATTTTGCAAACGCAAAGGTCAGCGGTATTTCTTCAAAAAGCTTTACCGGCAAGGCGATAACGCAGAAGATCACAGTAAAATACGGCTCAAAGACCCTTAAAAACGGCACAGACTACACTGTGAAATATTCTGCAAACACAAAGGTCGGCACCGCAAAGGTGACTATCACAGGCAAGGGCATTTACGGCGGAGTTATCACCAAAAGCTTTGCTATCTATCCTGCAAAGCAGGTGATACAGAAGCTTTACGGCACATATGCAGGCTTCTTTATAGATTATGCACAGAAAGGCTCTGCCACTGGATATGAAATATCATACTCACAGCGTTCCGACTTTAAGGGAGCAAAAAGCGTAAAGGTAACAAACAACCGCACCGATAAAAAGACAGTTTCTGGGCTTGCAAGATATCAAAAATATTACGTCCGTGTAAGAAGCTACACTGTCAAAGGCGGAAAGACTTATAACGGAGCGTGGTCCGATAAAAAATGGGTCTACACTCAATGATATGACAGACGATAAAAATGCCCCTGATCATTTTCTGGTCAGGGGTAGTTTTTATGCTCAGAAAAGTTCTGCTTTGTACCTGATAGAATCCTCCTCCGTTATCTCACGGATAACTCTGCATGGATTTCCTGCCGCAAGAGAATTTGGCGGTATGTCACGGGTGACAACGCTTCCTGCACCGATAACACAGCCCTCGCCTATGGTAACTCCGCCTGTGATGACAACATTGCTCGCTATCCAGCAGTTGGAGTGTATTGTGATAGGCTTGCCGTATTCATCATCATAAACAGTGCCGTCAGACTTTTTCTTCATGTTACGCTCCTGCCATCTGAATGGGTGAACAGGTGTGGCAATGGTGCAGTTGGGACCGAAAAAAACGTTGTCGCCAATCGTCACAGGGCAGGTGTCAAGCACTGTCAGATTGAAGTTTGCATAGCAGCCTGAGCCGAACTTTGTGAAAACGCCATAGTCAAAATACACAGGACCTTGGAGAAAAAATCCCTCGCCATGGTCGGGAAGAAGCTCGTCAAGGATAGCGTTTCTTCTCTCATCATCTTCATACAAACTGCTGTACTGCTGTGAAAGCTTGTGAGCCTTTGTCCTCAATTCTGCAAGCTCCTTGTCGGAGGAGTCATATATCTTGCCCACAAGCATTTTTTCTTTTTCAGTCATTATAAAACGACCTTTCTGCGTGTAGTTTCATTTGATTTTGTTGAGAGTATAGCACAAGTTTCGGGCTGTGTCAATAGTTTTTTTGGGGGTCGAGTGATAGAATAAAAAATGGTATACAAAAGTGGAGAATGCTTATGGGCAAAGCACTCTCCACTTGATGAGTATACTATTTAAAAAGCTTGGCAGGATAGAAAAAGTTATAGGTAAAATCCCTGCATATAATTTGTGTACATAAATGTGTCCTCGTCATCAGCGGTATTGTCACCAGCGGGCTTTTTTCTGCCACTAACACAAGAAGCCAAAATTATCAGACCGCCTAGAACAATTGCAACGCTCACTCCAAGGGCTACCAAAACCGCACAGAAAATTTTTACTATCATAAACACCGCTCCAATCATATTTCTCATACTTCGCCATAATTACTATTATGATTATATGCTGGTTTTGCCTGATAATCAATAAAAGCCGTGTAAAATGCAGATAAAAATCAAGTCAGCTTTTGTCTGCATCAAAAATCTTGTGGTAAAAAAATTTCAAAACGTTTCATGATTTAACAATTTTAAATGAAGAAAATTATAGCTGTCAGCTTAGTATAAAAATGCACAAACTGAGCTTTTTGTAAATGGTTAGCATTGTATATTACACTGAAAATGTACGATTCTTGAAAAAATATACATAAATATGGGGCGAATACTTGACTAGATTAAAATTTTGTGATAAAATTATTAACGTGAATAAGTGTAATTATGGTTACTTATATGAAGTAAATATGGAAGAGGGAAAAATAATGGGAAAAATAGAACCCTTTAAACAAAAAGTATGGCTTGCGTCACCTACAATGCATGGTGAGGAGCTTGAATATGTTACTGAGGCTTATAATACCAACTGGATGTCTACAGTCGGTAAGAATATAAATGAGGTCGAGAAGATAGCGGCGGAGAAGTCTGAAGTCAAGTATGCTGTTGGTCTTTCATGCTGCACGGCTGCGCTTCACTTGTGCTGTAAGCTGGCTGGCGAGAGGCTTTATGGCAAGCCTGCTATATCTCATGGCGCTCTTGAGGGCAGGAGAGTTTTTTGCAGTGACATGACCTTTGACGCTACTCTCAACCCAGTTGTTTACGAGGGCGGTATCCCTGTTTTTATCGACACTGACAGAGATACTTGGAACATGGATCCTGTGGCGCTTGAAAAGGCTTTTGAGATGTATCCTGAAGTCAAGCTGGTAGTAAGCGCTGAGTTATACGGTTTTCCTGGAAGAATGGACGAGATAAAGAAGATATGCGAGAAGCATGGTGCGCTTTTGATCGAGGACGCTGCTGAGGCTATGGGTGCTACCATTGACGGCAGACAGTGCGGAAGCTTTGGCGATTACAGTGCTGTAAGCTACAATGGCAATAAGATAATAACAGGTTCTAGCGGCGGATGTTTGCTGACGAACAGCCTTGAAGATGCAAACAAGGCTCGTAAGTGGTCAACGCAGGCTCGTGAGAATGCGGCATGGTATCAGCATGAAGAGGTCGGGTACAACTATCGTATGTCGAATGTTATTGCAGGAGTCGTTCGTGGTCAGTATCCGCATCTTGAGGAGCATATTGCGCAGAAAAAAGCAATATACGAGAGATACAAAGAGGGTCTTAAAGGACTTCCCGTTAAAATGAATCCTATTGTTGAGGGAACAGAGCCAAATTATTGGCTGTCTGCACTTATCATAGATAAAGACGCAATGTGCAAGCAGGTCAGAAATGACAGCGAGGCTTTGTACATCAAAGAAGCTGGCAAGACCTGTCCTACTGAAATTTTGGAAGCGATAGCAAGCATAAATGCAGAGGGAAGACCAATATGGAAGCCAATGCACATGCAGCCTATGTACAGAATGCACGAGTGCGTTGGACGCAACGGCAGTATCAGATGTCGCACAAATGCTTATATTGCAGGCGGTGCAGAAGATGTAGGCGCTGATATCTTTGACAGAGGCGCTTGCCTGCCTAGCGATAATAAGATGACTGAGGAACAGCAGGAGAGAATTATTCGGGTTATCAGGAGTTGTTTTGAGTAAGGAGAGGCAGTTTGAAAAAGAGTAAGAAATTTGCTTTGCTTACGGGTGCTGTTGTAGGTGCTACTGCAATTGCGGCTCGTGTTATGAAGAAAAAAGCTGAGAAAACTACATATGAAGCAGATTTGATAGAGCCTATTGAAAAAAGAAAAATGGGCTTCTATGAGAAGTATGGCAAGAGAATACTCGATATAGCCTGCGCTACGGCTGCTTTAGTTGTTTTTTCTCCGCTATATTTGGGCGTTGCAGCTCTTGTTAAACTGAAATTGGGAAGTCCGGTTCTATTTACTCAGGATCGTCCTGGTCTGATTGGCAAAGACGGCAAGGAAACTGTATTTAAAATGTATAAATTCCGTACCATGACTGATGAACGTGATAAAAATGGTGAGCTTCTTCCAGATGATGTGAGACTTACGAAGTTTGGCAAGTGGCTGAGAAATACAAGTCTTGACGAACTTCCGGAGGCATTTAATATTCTAAATGGTACAATGTCTGTAATTGGTCCACGTCCACAATTAGTCAGAGATATGACCTTTATGACGAAAGAGCAACGAGCAAGACATACTGCTAAGCCAGGGTTGTCTGGATTGGCTCAGGTAAATGGACGTAACGGCATTACATGGGAAGAAAAGCTTGAATGGGATAGAAAATACATTCAGAATGTAAGCTTTGCAGGTGATGTCAAGATCATATTTGATACTGTGAAGAAAGCGTTTATAAAGCAAGAGGGTATAACTCAGGAAGATATGGCGACTGCTGAGGATTTTGGGGATTATTTGCTGAGGATGGGGAAGGTAGGTAAAGAAGAATACGAAGAAAAACAAAAACGTTCGAAAATGGTTTTAAATGAAAAGGAAAATGTAATTAGTGAGAAGTTAACAAGCTATAAATATACAGTTTCTATGTGTGTATATGGTGGTGATAATGCTCAATGGTTTGATGAAGCAGTCAATAGTGTTTTAAAGCAGACTTTACCACCTGATGAGATTGTATTAGTTGTGGACGGCCCAGTGCCAGATAATTTGAATAGGATTATAGAGAAATATGAAGAAGAGCCTATTTTTAATGTAATCCGATTAAAAAATAATCAGGGACATGGTTTTGCAAGAAAAACAGGTTTAAGTGCATGCAAAAATGAACTCGTAGCAATTATGGATGCAGATGATTTGTGCTCAACAAATCGTTTTGAAAAACAGATAGAATCATTCAAAAATCATCCTGAGGTGGATATTGTTGGCGGCATGATTACAGAATTCGTTGGAAATCAAGATGAAATAGTTGGGAAGAGAATTGTGCCTTTACATGATGCAGATGTCAAAACTTATATGAAAAAACGTTGTCCGATGAATTTGGTAACTGTTATGTTCAAAAAAACTTCTGTTGAAGAAGTTGGAGGTTTTATTGATTGGTATTGTGAAGAGGACTATTATCTTTGGATTAGGATGGCATTAGCAAATAAAAGTTTTATGAACATAGATGATGTTCTTGTTAATGTTAGAGTGGGCAAAGAAATGTATCGGCGTCGTGGAGGCATAAAATATTTTCAGAGTGAGGCTAAATTGCAGAAGTTTATGCTTGACAATAACATCATTAACAAGCCAAGATATTTGATAAATATTTCTGAGCGGTTAGTTTTACAGGTGTTAATGCCAAACAAATTAAGAGGGTTTATCTTTCAAAAATTTGCTAGAACGAAGTAAGGGATTTTGATATATGAAAAAATATAAAATTGGGTATACAACTGGAGTATATGATATGTTTCACATAGGGCACCTTAATTTGCTAAGAAGGGCGAAAGAAAGGTGTGATTATTTGATTGTTGGTGTAAGTACCGATAAATTGGTTGAATCATATAAACACAAAAGACCAATAGTTCCATTTGAAGAAAGAATTGCTATTGTTGAGGCAATAAAGTATGTTGATCAAGTAATAGCACAGGAAAATATGGACAAGTATGAGGCCTGGAAAAAGTTACAGTTTGATGCTGTTTTTCATGGTGATGATTGGAAAGGTTCTAATATGTATAATGAAATTGAAAAAAAGCTGGCATCAGTTGGTGTTGATATGGTTTTTTTGCCTCATACGGATGGAACTTCTTCAACGCTGCTTTCTGAAAAGTTAAAAAAAATATAAGAGGGATATTGTGGAAATAGTAGGAACAGATAGATGTTGCGGCTGTAGAGCGTGTGTTCAGGTCTGCCCTAAAGAAGCAGTGACTGTTATTACAGACAAATATGGTTTTGAACAAGTGCAGGTAGATGACAAAAAGTGTGTAAATTGCGGTATTTGTAAAGCAGTTTGTCCGATTATAAATCAGAATAAAAACGACGGTAGATTTTCTTGTGGCTCAGCATATTGTAAAGATGAGTCGATAAGAAAATGGGGATCCAGTGGTGGTTTGTTTGGTTTATTTTCTAGGATGATAGTTAGGCAAGGCGGAGTTGTATATGGTGCGGCTTTTGACGAGAATCTACGTTTGAGGGTGATGCGTGCTGAAACTATAAATGAACTTGAATCTTTGTATAAATCAAAGTATCTGCTTTGTAACACGTTAGGCAGTTTTGAAAAAATTCGAAGAGATTTAGATACTGGTAGATTTGTTTTATACTGTTCATCTCCGTGTCAGATTTCTGCGTTAAAAAATTATCTTCGAAAAGGGTATAATAATCTCTTATGTATTGAATTTGTATGTCATGGAGTCGGAGGGCAAAAACAATTTGATGATTCTATTAAGTTTATTGAGCGTAAGAGAGAAATTAAGATATTAAATTTTGTTTTTAGGGATAAATATAAATCAGCATCTTCTCACTATTACAGGTTGGAATATCAAGACTTGTCTACAGGCAAATTTCAAACCAAGCGTGACATCTATATGACTTTTCCGTATTACTATGCTTACCAAGACAGAATAACATGCAGGAAAATATGTTATTCCTGCCCGTATGCCACTGAAAATAGGGTTGGAGATATAACGATAGGTGATTTTCATAGAGTAAATCATTATGAACCTGACATAGATAGATTTTCTGGCGTGTCTATGTTTGTTTGTAATACAAAGAATGGTGAAGATTTTTTTAAATCAATGCAACAGCATCTAATTATTAAAGAATATGATTGGGATGTTATTAAAATGAATAATCGTTTTTCTGGGATAGAGACGCCGCCAGCATATAGAATAGATTATTTATCTTTAGTGGCTAATAATCAAATGGAAAAGGCTTACAAAAAATATTTAAATTATAAAATGGATTGGAGATACTATTACTACCACTTGCCTGGGTTTTTAAGGCGAATTGGAAATAAGATAATAAGGAGAGCAAAATGAGTTTAAAGTATATGCGCCAAAATCTTGAAGATAAATATGGTTTGCTTGAAATACAGGACAAAATACTTGAAATAATGGTTTATGTCGACTCTTTTTGCCAGAAAAACAGGATAGAGTATTGTCTCATGGGAGGGTCAGCTCTGGGATCTAAAAGACATGGCGGTTTTATTCCCTGGGATGATGATCTTGATATTTTTATGACACCTGATAATTATGAACGTTTCAGAGCATTGTTTAAAAAAAATGGTGATAAAGATAGATTTTATTTGCAAGAGTGGGGATTAACAGATGAAATGATCACGATAGCTAAAGTAAGAATGAATGGAACAAGCTTTATAGAAGATACTGTTTCAGATTGGGATATTCACCATGGAATTTATATTGACATTTTTATTCTTCATAGTTGTCCTGATAATACTTTTCTTCAATTGAAACAATGTTTTTGGGCGAAATACGTCATTACTAAAGGCTTGGCTTTACGTGAAAAAAATCGACATACTGGAATAAGAGGATTGGTTATAAAAACTGCAAAATTGTTTCCAGAAAGGTTTCTTGTTAAACATGGTTTGAAACAGGTGTATAAGTATAGGCATATGAGTACTGATTATTACTGTAATTTTATGGGGAAAGCCGTTTTTAAGCAAGGCATATATAAACGCAAATGGTTTGATAATCCTGTATATGCACCATTCGAAACTGTTCAACTGAAAGTTCCAGGTAGACTACATGATTTTTTGACTGAACGTTTTGGTGACTACATGAAGCCTCCTTCATCAGATAGGATAAAATATGAACAACACGCAGAAAGTTGGGATTTTAATCATCAAAAAATCATTACTAATGAATACAATGATGAAGATAAATTAATTTGAATGGAGTAGTTTTTTTGAAAGTTTTGATTGTAAGTCATAATGTCTTTTCTAAGACAGAAAGTATGGGAAAAACATTAGAGGGATATTTTAAAGACTTTGATTCAAATGAACTAGCACAATTTTATATTCATTCACAAATACCTACTTCGAAAATTTGCAAAAATTATTACCGCATAACAGATAAAGATGCAATTAAGTCAATTCTTGGCTTTAAAGCGGGCAAAGTTTTCACTGAAAACGACATTAGAACTAGTAGAAATGATTCGAGAACTGATATTGGAGTTACAGCTTCTATATATCAGAGAGCGAGAAAAAGAACTCCATTAGTATATCTTGCAAGAAATTTATGGTGGAAATTGTCACATTGGAATAATAAAGCCTTGCAAAAATGGCTTGATGAATTTGAGCCAGATTGCGTTTTCTTTGCATCTGGTGATTATGCGTTTATGTATGATATTGCAAGGAAAATTGCTGTTTCAAGAGATATTCCTCTTTATGTGTCTTGCATGGATGATTATTATTTTTATAATAAGAACTCGGATAGTTTGCTTGGTAGATTTCAGCATAAAATTTTTATTAAAACCGTTAATAGGACGATGAGTTATGCAAAAAAAATTTTTTGTATTTGTGATAAGATGAGTGCTGATTATTCACAATTATTTAAAAAAAAGTGTATTACGATACATACTCCAACATCGATTAGTGACATAGCACCAGGAAAAGATGATGAGAAAACCAGGAAAATTTGTTATTTAGGAAATTTAGGCTATCAGAGAGACAAGCAATTGATAGAAATAGGTCGTGTTCTGAGAGAACGCAATTTTAATCCTAATCATATAGATGTATATTCTTCAGAATCAAGACAAGAAATTCTGGGTGGCATGATTGAAAATAATGGTATAGTTTTTCATGGATCGGTTGGCTCAAAAGAAGTTCAGGACCTTATGAAAAATAGTTTGGCCGTAATCCATACTGAATCTTTTGATAAAAAGATAAGACAATGTGTAAAATATTCTGTTTCGACTAAAATTGCCGATTCTTTATCTAGTGGAACATGTATTTTTGCATATGGACCAGAAGAAATTGCATCTATTTCTTATTTAAAGCAGTCTAATGCAGCTATTTGTTGTGTTAAATCAGATGATTTAGAGACAAAACTTTGCGAGTTGATTAATGATTGTGGGGTGCGCAAAAAGGTGATTGGAAATGCTTTGGGCTTGGCAAGAAAAAACCATTTACCAGAGCGTACACCAAAGATAATTCGTAAAGAAATTTTTTATCAGGAGCAGTAAAATATGAAAGTTCTGCAAGTAAATAATGTTTACAAAAAAGGCAGCACTGGAAAAATTACATTTGATATACATAAAGGACTATTAAACAAGGGTGTTGAATCAATTGTTTGTTATGGCCGAGGTAAGGTTGTTAACGAAAAAGGAATTTATAAAACATGTCCTGAGTGGTATGCAAAGTTGAATAATCTTATTACAAGATTTACAGGAGTCATGTATGGCGGTTGCTTTTTTTCTACAAATAAGCTAATTCGTGTTATAAAAAAAGAAAAACCAGATATAGTCCATATTCAATGCATCAATGGTTATTTTGTAAATATATATAGATTGATAGGTTGGCTTAAGAAATCCAAAATAAAGACTGTAATCACTCTTCATGCGGAATTTATGTATACAGCAAATTGTGGCCATTCTTTAGACTGCGAAAAATGGAAAACTGGGTGTGGGGATTGTCCTCGAGCAAAAATAGAAACGAAGTCAATTTTTTTTGATAATACATCTAAATCATGGGTTAAGATGAAAAAAGCTTTTGATGGATTTAATGATTTGATAGTTGTGTCGGTTTCTCCATGGTTAATGAATAGAGCTAGGCAGTCACCAATTTTAAAAGATAAAAACCATTTAGTTATTTTTAATGGCTTAGATACAAATATTTTTCATCCATATAATGTAGACTATCTCCGTAATAAGTTAGGGTTAAAAGGCGAAAAAATAATTTTCCATGCAACCCCTTCATTTTCTTTAGATTCAGGTAATATAAAGGGGGGATACTACGTTGCTGAGTTAGCTAAAATGTTGAAAAATGATAATGTTAAAATAGTTGTTGCGGGTCCTTACCAAACTAATATTGAATTGCCGAATGATATGATAATGCTTGGTAAAATTACAGATCAAGAGCTTTTAGCAAAGTATTATTCAATGGCTGATGTGACATTACTTACGAGCAAAAAAGAAACATTTTCAATGGTTACTGCGGAAAGTTTATGTTGTGGAACGCCAGTGGTTGGTTTTAAAGCAGGCGCTCCTGAACAGATTGCAATAAAGGAATTTAGCGAATTTGTGGAGTATGGAGATGTTACTCAGCTGTGCAATGCTGTACATAAATTTATTAATAAAGAGAATGTGACCAGCTTGACAATAGAGGCAGAGAGTGTGTATTCAAAAAAATATATGATTGAAAAATATATTAATTGTTATTATAATTTATTGTTTGATAAGGAAAATGATGATGAGAAATGACTCAAAAATAATATCAAATATGTTTACGTTACTTATTATGATATCATGTGCAATTGCATTCTTTACTGTAATAAAACAATACAATGTGGTTTCCTTGTTATTTGCGATTAGCTTTGTTGTAATATTTTGTAGAATTTTTATGCTCTATAAAAGTTGTTCAATGAATATAGCTTTTATACTTTTGATCGGTGTAACGGTTGTAAATGTGATCATAAATTGTTTGGTGAATGATGGCGAATTCAGCGTAATGTATATGAGAAAGCTGGTTATGTTTTTATGTTTTTGCTTTTTACAATATTATGCAGCTTTTTCTGAATATAAATTTTCTCCGAGGACCATATGCTTAATAGAAAATATTCCAGTTTTGGTGGGAGTTTTTTTTGTTGTATCCTATTATTTGTTTGGAAATACAGAACGAATTGCAGGAGGAATAATCTTAGGATTTTCTAATCCTAATTTTACTGGAATGTGGTTATTTCACTTTTTTTTATATGGTTTTTACTTTATGTATAATAACTTAAAAAAAAATAAGTGGTGTTTGCTTTATATCCCATTTATAGTGGCTATTATAAATCTGATTATTGAATCATTAACAAGATCGTGTCTAATCTCAATTTTGATATTTGCGGTACTAATCTTTTGGACAGGTATATTGAAGAGAAAGATTAATAAAATAATTTTATTTGTTATAGTTTTTTTCCCTATTATATATATGATAATATATATGAATGTTGTAAATTCGGAATGGTTTGAGAATATGTTTTCTTTTGTTATTTCGGAAGGTAAATCATTAAAATCTAGATTGTACATATGGAGCAGATCTTTAAAATTTTTTTACAAAAGTCCTATTTTAGGCGATTATTTTGGAATAAGTAGTGGAACAGGACAATCACAATTACATAATACGCATTTGGACATACTGTGTTCATATGGTATAGTGACACTGGTTTTATACATTAAATTGTTATTTGATGTTATACTTAGAACGTATGATAATGTAAAGAATATTTCAAATAACATTCTTTTTTGTGCATTTTGTGCAACAATAATTCAGGGATCATTTGAAGCTGCAATTGTGTCAGGTTCAATGGGATTAAATTATCTCACAATTGGCTTTTTGGTACTTATAAATAGGAAAGGTACAAAAAATGTGTGAAAAGATGAAGATTACATTTTTATCTAATTTTTATAATCATCATCAGATGCCGTTATCTCGAAGTTTAAATAAACATTTGAATGGTGATTATTCGTTTATTGCTACAATTCCAATGGATTCTGAAAGAAAAAATATGGGCTATAAGGAAATATCGGAATCTTTTGTTTTTCAATATGATAGTGATGAAGATGATTGTGACTATGCAATAAATAATGCAGATGTAGTCATTTATGGAAGTGCGCCATTCAATTTAATAAAGAAAAGATTACGAAAAAAGAAATTGGTGTATCAATATTCTGAAAGAATATTTAAGATAAAACCACCAAAATATCAAATGCCATTAAGAGCAATAAAGTACTGGTTTTATAAAGGAAGATTCAGCAATATGTATCTTCTGTGTGCAAGTGCTTTTACATACGCTGATTATGCTCAGACAAAAACATTTATAAATCGAGGATATAAGTGGGGCTATTTTCCTGAAACAAAAAACTATGATCTTGAAGATTTGTTTCAAAAAAAAGAAAAAACAAAAATTCTTTGGGTAGGTCGATTTTTGGATTGGAAGCACCCTGATGATGCGATAAAAGTAGCAAAGCTTTTAAAAGATTCTGGTTATGATTTTCATTTAGATATGGTTGGTACTGGTGAAATGGAAAATACGCTAAAAAGCATGGCCGATTCGATGAATCTTAATGATTATGTGACATTTACTGGACCAGTACAATCTGATAAGGTACGTGGCTTTATGGAGCGTGCAGGTATATTTTTGTTTACATCCGATCGTCAGGAAGGCTGGGGAGCAGTTTTAAATGAATCTATGAACAGTGGCTGTGCAGTAGTTGCAAGTCATGCGATAGGTTCTGTTCCTTTTTTGATGAAGAATAAAGCTAATGGTTTGATTTACCCTTCGGGGAAAATAGAAAAAATGTTTGAAAAAGTAAAGTACCTTTTGGATAACACTGATGAACAAAAAAGAATGGGTGAAGCAGCCTATAAAACTATAGTAGAAGAGTGGAATGCAGAAATCGCCGCAACAAGAATAATAGAGCTGTCACATAAAATTTTGAATGGGGAAGAGTATCCTGATTTGTATGAGTCGGGACCATGTAGCAAGGCGGAGATAGTTGATGATGAATGGTTTGAAACTTAATCCGATTGAGAAATTTTATATAATGAGCAGGATAGTGAATTTATGAAGAAAATTGGAATATGTACGTTATACTATCAAAATAGGAATTACGGAGCTAATCTTCAAGCCTATGCATTGAGATATACACTTGAGAAATTGGGTGTCAATGCGGAGTTGGTACCCTATTACTATAGAACTAGAGTTCGTAGACTTCTTTCGTCTATTAAGCAAAGTTTGAAAAAAAATAGTATTTCAAAAAATGTTGAAAAGAGAAATAGAGTAATTGATAAATTTAATAATTTGATTCCACATTCCAAAGTGTACTATTCTAATACGATTCATAAAGCCAATAAATACTATGATTGTTTCATTACGGGTAGTGATCAAGTTTGGAATCCAGATTGGATTAATAAATATCTCTCATTGGATTTTGTTGAAGACGGAAAGGTTACGGCTTCTTATGCAGCGTCAACAGGAAAGGTTAATCTTAACGTGTCGGAACAACAAAAACTAAAACGGGCTTTAAATAATACAAAATATATTTCAATTAGAGAAAATGATTCAATTGCATCTTTGCAAAAACTTACAGATAAACCAATAATAAATGTTTTAGATCCAACATTGCTTTTATCTCGTTCTGAGTGGGATGAAATATGTTCAGATAGAATTATTACAGATAATTATTTGTTTTGTTATTTTTTGGGCGATAATGAGCATTTAAGAGAATTAGCATATGAATGTGCTAGGAAAAATGGCTTAAAGGTTGTAACGCTTCCATATCTAAATTTAACGTATCGTAGTGTTGATGAAGGCTTTGGCGATTATGCGTTATTCAACGTTTCTCCAAATGATTTTTTATCACTTATTAAGTATGCATCCTTTATTATTACAGATAGTTTTCATGCATCTGTTTTTTCACATATATTTGAAAGACCATTTGTTGTGTCAGGCAAAAAAGAAAATGAGATGGGATGCCGATTAAAATCCTTGACAGACATGTTCAATACTCAAAGTCATTATTTTGTGGATCATGAAATGGTTACTGTGGATAAAATTGATGAATTTAATTGTGAATTACAAATTTGTGATAATACAACATACCAAAAAATGAAGGAAATATCTATTAATTTTTTAAAAATGGTGATAAATGATGGACAGTTTGATTTGTGAATACAAAAAATGTACTGGTTGTGCGGCTTGCTTTTCTATTTGTCCAAAAAACTGTATTACAATGCATGCAGATGATGAAGGCTTTTTACGCCCCAAAATAGATGATTCAATGTGCATAAATTGTAATAGATGCAAAAAGGTATGTCCTATTAATAAAAAATCTATGGAAGACAATAAATTTCCCACGGCATTTGCTGTAAAGCATAAGAATGATTCTGTTAGGGAAAAAAGTTCTTCAGGTGGTGTGTTTACAGCTGTTTCTGAGATTATATTAAAATCATCTGGTGTTGTGATTGGTGCTGGTTTTGATGAGAATTTTATGGTTAAACATAAAATTTGCAATAATGTTGAATCTCTTGATGAATTGAGGAGAAGCAAATATGTGCAAAGTCGTATTGGAACAGTGCTACAAGATACTAAAAAATATTTAGACAAAGGGATAAATGTTTTATTTGTTGGAACGCCCTGTCAGGTTGAAGGTCTATTATCTTATCTTGGAAAAACGTATACTAATCTATATACAATTGATTTTATATGTCATGGTGTACCTTCACCGATGGCATGGAAAAAATATATGGAATTTAGGCGCAAAAGTGCAAATGCTGAAATAACAGATATTTCATTTCGTAGTAAGGAGCTGGGCTGGAAAAACTTTTCTATGAAAATAGATTTTTCTAATGGTAATAAGTATAGTTCAACTGTGTCAGAAGATATATATTTAAGAAGTTTTATCATGGATATGGATTTACGTCCATCATGTTATGACTGCCATTTCAAAACTATACACCATTTGTCGGACTTTACGGTTGCGGATTATTGGGGTGCAGATAAACAAATTCCAGAGTGGAATGATAATAAAGGGATATCATTGGTGTTAGCGCATTCTGAAAAAGCAATAAATCTATTGGCAGAGTGTAATAGTGTTGATGTTTTGGAGGTGCCTTTTGAAAGAGCTATAGAAGGAAATCCGTCATTAACAACATCTGTGAAACAACCAAACCTACGAAAAAAATTTATGAGAGAGATTCAGATAAAATCATTTGACAAGTTGCATGACAAGTATTGTGGAAATAATATTTTAGCAAAAGTTCGCAGAAAAATGCCTGGATAAAATTCGAATTAGGAGAAAAAATGAAATCACGAAATAATGGATTAATATTATCATATTTAAATACTGTATTGAATATGATAATTGGTTTCTTCCTTTCATCTTTTTTTGTAAAAATGCTTGGAGATACTGAATATGGATTATATCAAATGGTGACGTCATTTGTAGGTTATTTAGTATTACTTGAGTTCGGAACTGGCACAGCAATGACTAGAAATATTTGCAAATGTCGAGCTCAAAATTCGAGCGAAGATGAGATTAAAAAGAATATATCGACGATATGGACTATAAGTTTGATATTAGCTCTGATAATTACCATAGCATCAGTGTTTTTTTATCTGAAGATAGGTGATGTATACCATAATCTTACCTTAAAACAAGTATCGTATGCACAAATAATATTATTGTTTGAAGTTTTATATATGGTAATTTCTTTTTTATCTAATACACTGAATGGTATTATATTAGGATTTGAAAAATATAAAATTGGTCCTATTGTATCGATTGTTAGGCTGCTTATTAGAACATTTCTGATAGTGGGATGTATCATTTGTTTTAGATATGCAATAGTTATAGCAATTGTTGATTGTTTAGTTAGTTTGGGTGTAGCTGTGTTTATTTTAATATACTGTAAAAAAAATCTAATTATATCTTTTTCGGTGAGAGATTTTGACATTATTGTATTTAAAGACACACTCCCACTTTGTATTGCCATGTTTATTCAGGTACTTGTAAATCAGGCTAATTCAAGCGTAGATCAGTTTATTATTGGTATAAAACTTAGTCCAGAACAGGTATCTTATTATTCAATAGGATTATATATTTATAGTGCATTTTCATCATTAACTACAGTTCCAATAACTTTATATGGTCCACAAATAGTTAGTGATGTAATAAAAAAAAGCGAAAAGCCGATACTATTAGAACATTTGATTGTTCCAAGCAGGATAATCACGTTAATTGGAAGCACAGTTTTATTTGCTTTTTTTGTTGCAGGACGACAATTTATTTCTATTTTTTATGGTAATAACTATAGGATATCATGGTATGTGGCTTTAATCATTATGTTTCCTATGATGATTAATATGTCTAATGGTATTTTAGTAAATGTTCTTGATGCTTTAAATAAAAGGATGTCTCGCTCATATGTACTAATATTTACGACAGTTTCCAATATAGTTTTGACTATATTTTGGATTGATAAATGGGGAGTAATTGGGGCTTGTTTAGCAACTGCAGTTTGCACAATTATTGGCCAAATTCTATTGATGAATATATATTATTCAATAAAATTAAAAATACCGGTTATGTATATGTACTTTCGTACATTTAAGGGAATACTTGTTCCTCAAATTATATCAGCTAGTTTGGCTTTTTCGATTGGAATATTAATAAAAAATAATTATATTTCTTTGTTAATATCTTCATTGATTTATATAGCTATATTTGGATATTTGTTTGTGCGCTTTGGTGCACAGCATAATGAAAAGATTATGTTAGAAAAGATTAAAAGGAAGTTTTTCAATTTTGGTAGATAGATACGATTTTGCTTTTGAAATAATTTTCAAGAAAAACTGATTAGCTTAAAAACAGTATTAAAGCACTTGATTAATATTAAAATATATGTTTCGAGGACTACTGTGATTATTTGTGGTTTGTACTCATCTTAAAAATATACTTGGAGGAAAATAACATGTCATTATTCACAAACAAAACCCTAATGATAACCGGAGGAACGGGATCATTTGGAAACGCAGTATTAAATAGATTTCTGGAAACAGATATCGGAGAGATCAGAATATTTTCGAGAGACGAAAAAAAACAGGACGATATGCGTCATGAGTATCAGGCGAAAATGCCTGAGGTAGCGGATAAGATCAAGTTCTACATAGGCGACGTGAGAAATTTGCAGTCCTGTAAGGACGCTATGCACGGCGTAGATTACATATTCCATGCGGCTGCACTCAAGCAGGTCCCGTCTTGTGAGTTTTTCCCAATGGAAGCCGTAAAAACTAATATTATCGGTACGGATAACGTCCTGACAGCCGCTATCGAGGAGGGCGTTGAAGCAGTAATATGCCTTTCAACTGATAAAGCAGCCTACCCTATCAATGCCATGGGTAAGTCAAAATCTCTTGAAGAAAGCGTCGCTATCGCTAAAAGCAGATATAGCGGTAAAACTAAAATATGCTGTACTCGTTATGGTAACGTAATGTGCTCCCGTGGATCTGTTATTCCTCTGTGGATCGACCAGATCAAAGCAGGCAACCCTATCACTGTAACTGAGCCTAATATGACTCGTTTCATTATGTCACTTGAAGAAGCTGTCGACCTTGTACTCTATGCTTTTGAGAACGGTGAAAACGGCGACCTGCTTATCATGAAAGCCCCCGCTTGCTCTATCGGTCTTCAGGCTGAAGCCGTTACTGAAATGTTTGGCGGCAAAAAGGAGGATATCAAGGTCATTGGTATCCGCCACGGCGAGAAAATGTATGAAACACTTCTTACCAATGAGGAGTGCGCAAAGGCTATCGACCTTGGCGGCTTCTATCGTGTCCCTGCCGATAATAGAGGCCTGAACTATGATAAGTTCTTTAGAGACGGCGACGCAGATAGAAATACTCTCACTGAGTTCAATAGTAATAATACAAAGCTCCTTAATAAGGAAGAAATAAAGGAAAAAATGCTTAAGCTTGCATATATCCAGGAGAGATTGGCTGAGGATTGATATGTCAAAGAAGTTGGTCATTCTCGGTGCAGGCGGATATGCAAATACTGTTAAGGACGTTTCTGAACAGCTGGGCTATGATGTGATAGCTATGCTGGACGATAGATTTGCCGACCGTACGCTTGATTCTTTTACTAAATATATTGCTGACGATACGGAATTTATTCCTGCCTTTGGAAATAACGAGTTTCGCTTGTCCTGGTGCGATAAAATAACTAGAGCAGACGGCAGACTTGCCACTGTTGTGCATCCTACAGCTTATGTAAGTCCTACCGCTTCTATCGAAAAGGGCGTTGTGGTGCTTCCGAAAGCTGTTATCAATACAGATGTGACAGTGAAACGTGGCTGTATCATCAATTTGGGTGCTATCGTGGACCATGGCTGTGTGATCGAACAGGGCTGTCATATCTGCCTTGGAGCAATAGTAAAAGGCGAAAATAGGATCGCAGCGCTGAGTAAGATAGAAGCCGGAGAAGTTGTGCAGCTTAGACAGTATCCTGTGAATAAATGATTTTACCAAAGGTCGTGGCTGACCTCGGGAGGAAAGTATATGGAACATAATTTTAAATGGAAAAATGACGGCAGAACAAAGGTAATGATCGGCTGCGGCACCCGCCCTGAGATCATTCGCCTGGCGGCTGTAATAAGAAGATGCCGTGAGTATTTTGATACCTGCGTTGTGTATTACAATCAGAACTGGGACCGTAACCTCAGTACAGTTTTCTGGGAGGATTTCGAGCTGAAAAACACTTTCGGCGGGTTCGGCCCTGATATTCTTGTCCCTGTAGTAGGGGATAATCTGGGCGTTACCTGCGGAAATATTCTCGGCAGAAGCTATGAATTGCTTTCAGAATTGCAGCCTGACGCCTATCTTGTCCTTGGAGATACAAACAGCTGTCTGTCAGCTATCTCCGCTAAGAGACTTCATATCCCGCTTTTCCATATGGAAGCAGGAAACAGATGTAAGGACGAGTGCCTCCCGGAGGAAACAAACAGAAGGATAGTTGATGTTATCTCTGATGTAAACCTTTGCTATTCTGAGTTTGCAAGAAAGTATCTTGCTGATACCGGACTTCCAAAGGAAAGAACATATATGACAGGCTCGCCTATGGCGGAAGTCCTTCGTGGTAATCTGGATAAAATTCAGGCTTCTGACGTTCTTGATCGTATGGGTCTTGAAAAGGATAAGTATATTCTTCTTTCTGCACACAGAGAGGAGAATATCGACACAGAAAAGAACTTTACAAGTCTGTTTACTGCAATAAACGCACTGGCTGAGAAGTATGATATGCCAATACTGTATTCCTGCCACCCGCGTTCAAAGCATAGACTTGAAAAGAGCGGCTTTAAGCTCGACCCTAGAGTAAGAGTAAACGAGCCGCTGGGATTCAATGACTATAACTGTTTGCAGATGAATGCCCTTGCTATCGTTTCAGACTCAGGTACGCTTCCTGAGGAGAGCAGCTTCTATCTTTCAATAGGTCACCCTATCGCAGCAGTTTGTATCCGTACTTCTACCGAGCGCCCTGAAGCACTTGAAGCAGGGGACTTTATCCTTGCAGGAATTACAACAAAAGAACTGCTCAATGCTACAGATATGGCTATCGAAATGAAGCAGAAAGGCGTTCTCGGCAAGCCGTGTCCTGACTATGTGGACGAAACAGTATCAATGAAAGTCGTAAGGATCATTCAGGGATATGTTAATGTAGTCAACAAAATGGTCTGGAGAAAAGATCAGTAAGGAACGTGAAAATATGAAGATATTGGTTACAGGCGCAAAGGGCATGGTTGGAACAGCCCTTGTGAATAATCTGAAAAATATCAGAGATAACAAAAATCGAACAAGACCGAATATTTCTGTTGAAGAAATATATGAGTATGATATAGATTCCACAAAGGAACAGCTTGACGAGTATTGCAAGGAAGCGGATTTTGTTTTCAACCTTGCAGGGGTAAACCGTCCTGAGAATACTGAGGACTTCATGAAAGGCAACTTTGGTTTTGCGTCACAGCTTCTTGATACTCTGAAAAAGTATGATAACAAGGCAACTATCATGCTCTCGTCATCCATACAGGCAACGCTCATAGGACGTTATGACGGAGAATACGGCAGAAGCAAGCTCGCAGGTGAAGAGCTTTTCCGGAAATATGCCGCAGAAACAGGAGCAAAGGTCGCAATATATAGGTTTCCTAACCTTATGGGTCATTCAAGACCAAAGTACAATTCTTTTGTATCAACACTTTGCTACTGCGTGGCTAATGACGAGCCGTATTCCATAAACGACAGAACAAGTGAACTGGAGCTTCTTTACATTGATGACCTTGTTGAAGGTATGTTTGATCTTCTTGAGGGCAAGGAAAAGCATTGCGAGTTTGACGGCGTAACGCCTGTCGCAAATGATAAGGGCAGATATTGTTATGTGCCTGTTACTCATAAGGTAACTTTGGGCGAGGTGGTAGATCTTCTTGAAGAATTTAAGCAGCAGCCTAAGACCCTGCTTATGCCTAAAATGCCAAAGGGCTCTTTTGCCAAGAAGCTGTATAGTTTGTATCTGACTTATCTTCCTGCAGATAAATTCAAGTATGCGCTGAAAATGAATGTAGATAACAGAGGCAGTTTTACTGAGCTTGTTCATACAGAGGATTGCGGACAGGTAAGTATAAATATAAGCAAGGCGGGTATCACAAAGGGTCAGCATTGGCACAACTCAAAATGGGAGCTTTTCATAGTTGTCCATGGTCATGGTCTGATACAGGAGCGTAACATAAACACAGGAGAGAAAGTGGAGTTTGAGGTCAGTGGTGATAAGATCGAGGCTATCCACATGATACCTGGCTGGACCCATAACATTATCAATCTCAGTGATACTGAGGATCTTGTTACTGTTATGACCTGCAATGAGATATTTGATCCAAGTCACCCTGATACTTTTGGGGAGCCTGTGTAATGTCAGAATATATAAAATTCCTCCGCCAGCACCTAGGCTACACCCCTCTGCTGCAGGTGGGAGCAAGCGTAATAGTAATAAACCAAGCAGGTCAAATGCTCATGCAGCAGAGAACAGACTGCGGAAGCTGGGGATATGCAGGCGGCTCGGTGGAACTTGGAGAGTCTGTTGAGCAAACAGCCGAAAGAGAGCTTTTTGAGGAAACAGGTCTTAAAGCAAAAAAGCTCGAACTGCTTGGAGTCTATTCAGGAGAAAGAATGCAGTATACTTACCCAAACGGCGATAAGGTGTCAAATGTAGATATCGTCTACACCTGCCACGAGTATACAGGCGAGCTTAAAATGCAGGCTTCTGAGGTGTCGCAGCTTAAATTTATTGATATCTGCGACCTGCCCGAGGATATCTTCCCTCCAAATAGACCTGCTATAGAAGATTACATCAACAAAAATAAAACTTAAAGGAGACACTGTTATGTGCGGAATTGTTGGATTTACTGGAAATAACGAGGCAGCACCGATCCTCTTGGACGGCCTGTCAAAGCTGGAGTATAGAGGCTATGACTCTGCCGGTATCGCTGTAAGAAACGGTGACGCAGAGCCTGAGATCGTAAAAGCTAAAGGCAAACTGAAAGTCCTAAAGGAAATGACTAACGACGGAAAAGCTGTAAAAGGTGCTTGCGGTATAGGCCATACCCGTTGGGCTACCCATGGCGAGCCGTCAACTGTAAACGCCCACCCTCATTGCAGCGACGATGAAAATGTTATCGCCGTACATAACGGTATTATCGAAAACTATCAGGAGCTTCGTGAAAAGCTTATCAAAAAAGGATATACCTTTAAGTCTGAAACTGATACCGAGGTTGCTGTAAAGCTTATCGACTATTATTACAAAAAGTACCTGGGTACTCCTGTTGACGCTCTTAATCACGCCCTTGTCCGTATCCGTGGCTCTTATGCCCTTGCTGTTATGTTCAAGGACTATCCCGGTGAGATATATGCCGCAAGAAAAGACAGCCCTATGATAATAGGCGTTACAGGCGGTGAAAGCTACCTCGCTTCTGACGTCCCTGCAATACTTAAGTATACAAGAAATGTCTACTATATAGGCAATATGGAGCTTGCAAAACTTACAAAGGGCGCAGTTGCTTTCTACAATCTCGATGGCGAAGAAATACAGAAAGAAATGAAAACTATCGAGTGGGACGCAGAAGCTGCAGAAAAAAGCGGATATGAGCATTTTATGCTCAAAGAAATACACGAACAGCCAAAGGTGATAAAGGATACTATCAATTCTGTACTTGCAGATGGAAATATTAGCTTTGAAAGCGTCGGACTTTCTGACGAGGATATGAAAAATATCCAGCAGGTGTATATAGTTGCCTGCGGTTCTGCCTACCATGTTGGTATGGTGGCTCAGTATGTTATCGAAGAACTGACCTCGCTCTCTGTCCGTGTGGAGCTTGCTTCTGAGTTCAGATACAGACAAATGAAGCTTGCAAAAAATAGCCTCGCTATCATCATAAGCCAGTCGGGCGAAACTGCCGACAGCCTTGCAGCATTAAGACTTTGTAAGGATAAAGGAGTAAGAACTCTCGGTATCGTAAATGTGGTTGGCTCATCAATTGCAAGAGAAGCCGATAATGTCTTCTATACCCTCGCAGGTCCTGAAATATCCGTCGCAACAACTAAAGCCTATAGCTGTCAGCTCGTTGCCGCATATCTCCTTGCAATGCAGTTTGCAAAAGCAAGAGGGGAGATATCCGACGAAAGATTTGCTCAGCTCGTTGAGGAGATCAATACTATCCCTGAGAAGATAGAGAAAATTCTCGAGGATAAGGAGCGCTTGCAGTGGTTTGCTTCAAAGGTAGTGAATATAAAGGACGCATTCTTTATCGGCAGAGGTATCGACTATGCAGTAGGTATGGAGGGAAGCCTTAAACTCAAAGAAATAAGCTATATCCATTCCGAAGCCTATGCAGCAGGCGAGCTTAAACATGGTCCTATCAGCCTTATCGAGGACGGAACTGTCGTGTTCAGCGTGGTAACACAGTCTGCACTTTATGAAAAGACCATAAGCAATATGGTCGAGGTAAAAAGCCGTGGAGCAAAGCTTTTCGGACTTACTACCTATGGAAACTATGCTATGGAGGACGTTGCAGACTTCACAGTTTACACTCCAAGAATAGATAACCTTTTTGCGGCAAGCCTTTCAGTAGTACCGCTTCAGCTTTTGTCATATTATGTATCAGTAGGAAAGGGCTATGACGTTGATAAGCCGAGAAATCTTGCAAAGAGTGTTACGGTGGAGTAAAAAGAGAAAAATACTTACATCGCTGTTTGCGGTGTACATCTTTGCCGTCCTCTGGCTCACACTCATAGACCGACAGTGGGGAGAACGTCAGGCGGAGCTTGTGCCTTTCTGGGAGGTGCGAAACCTTTTTGAGAACATAAGCATCAAGTATCTGCGGAATTTTTGGCTGGTACAAATATTCGGAAACATTGCAATGTTTATACCCCTGGGTGTTCTGCTCCCGTATCTTTGCGGTATCACAAAGTTCAAAAAAGTTTTTCTTATGTCCCTTGCCTTTTCGGCAGGTATCGAGATAACGCAGTATATCACAGGCAGAGGGCTTTGTGAATTTGATGATGTTTTCAACAACACTCTTGGGGCATGCGTGGGGTTCACATCTTGGCGTTTAAAGATGAGATACAATAAAAAATACAAGAATGAGCAAAGTCCGTGGTAACAGGCTTTGCTCTAAGGCAATATATTTTAGTATTGCCTTTTTGCAAGCATAGTACAATGGTCAGTATACAAGCTTCCCAAGCTTGGGATGCGGGTTCGATTCCCGTTGCTTGCTCCAAATAGCTGAGCAGACGTTTTGCCACGTCTGCTTTTTCTGTATTTGGTTATTGATTTTTTACAGATTTTATAGTATAATTAGGATTGTAAAAATAATTGCTATCAATAACTTGGTTGGACTTTAGCACGTTCACTTCGTGCAGGCGATGTACTTGTACTTTCAAATGGCGAACTTGTAACAGTTGAATGGGTTCAGCACGAAATACTTGAAAAGTCTGTAAATGTTTATAATCTTGAGGTTCAAGACTTCCATACTTATTTTATTGGTGAAAGTGGAGTTTGGGTTCATAATCAAGGTTGTAAAAATGAAAAGACATATCAAACATACACTAAAACAAATCCTGAAACTGGAGAAGTATACTCTAGCAGAACAAGTGGCTATGGGACACCTAAAGAAAATGTTTCAAGGCGAGATAAGAAGCATCATATGAATGACAAAGGATTTGGACCAGCGGCACTTGATAAATCAAGTACCAATAAAGATGCTATCCGTGGTCGAGAGCAGCAGTTGATAGACTCTAATGGTGGTGCTAAATCTCAAAGAGGAACATCAGGCAACACAATTAATGGTATTAGTCCTAATAACAAGAAAAAGAATCGATACATGAAATCTGCTACAGATGAATTTGGTGAGTTGATATGAGGAGAATAGTTGGGAATGTCGGAGCTTTTAAGCTTCCAAATGGTGAGTATGGATTCGGAAGAATTTTCAAATATGCTGATGTTGCATTTTATAGGCATATTGGTAAGAATGAAAAGGATTTGCCGAAAACTGAAGATTATGCCTTTATTGTGGGGGTTTATAATAGTTCTGTTTCCCTAATGAAGTATGTTGAAAAAAGATCATATGTGACTGAAAGTGAGGTAACTTCTCCACCGACATATATAAGAGATTGTATATCTGGTGAGTATTCCATTTACTATGCAAACGGTGATATTGTTCCATCTACTTATGAAGAATGTAAGAATTTGGAGGTCTGCGCAGTTTGGGAATTAAGCCACGTTATAGATAGATTAATGGGGGATGACAAATGGCAAAAATGTATGGCATTATAAAGATAATCTTTTCTTAATCACGCTTCATTAAGAATTTAGAGCAGTATATTGTAGATTACTGTTCTAAATTATCCCTATAATAGATATGGCTTTATCGTAGTAAACGGCGAAACTATTTCTGCTACGCCGACACACCCATTCTATGTTGATAAACTTGGTTGGACTTTAGCACGTTTAAATACAAAAAAAGCAAAGCCCATAATGAACAGGCTTTGCTTTTTGCACATATAAGATGTTATTTCACCAAATAATGCAAGATAGTAGTATCTGTGCGGAAGTGGTGGAGTATGAACAAGCTCACATACATTGCTGCTACTCGATCGTAGACAACTGGCTTGTTGATAGATTCGGCTGCCTTTTTGTTGTATCCTCTTAATCGATAAGGTTTGTTAAGATCCTCTTTGAGTTTCCTCTTATTGCGTTTAAACTCATCTTCGATTGCTTGAATATACTCAGCACGTTTTGATGGATCATTTTCCATTTCTTTTAAAACTGTGTAATAGGTATTCTGTGCACATATTGCTCTACAGTAATGGAGTGCATCTGGAACGCGTGCTTCTGTCTTTGTTAACAAAGAATCACTACCTTTCTCTTCTGCTTCTCTAATATATTCTTTTAGCTTCGAAACTTCAACTATTCCTTTCAATACAGTACGATTATGCTTACCGCCCTTACCCACACTTAATATGTGAACAGTTTCAAAGTCAATGAATTTTATATCATCGACTTTTAAGTGCCCAAGCTCACGGCGCCTTAAACCTGTGGTCAATCCAACATCACGAGTTGTTTCACCCGTTTCAGTATTGTATTTTGTCGGATCATTCTTTAAATGAGCTCCGTGGCGTGGAGGGTGTCTAAATTCAATTGTCCTTCTTCCGAAAACTTTACAAAGTGCAGAAAGATCAGTGTTGAGAGTATCAGCTGATAACCCCCTTGCTTCTCGTACATCAATGTACTCCTGTATATATTTTTCAGCCTCGAACATTGTTAGGTGACTTGTCTGAAATTTTGCAGCAAGATATTTACAAAATCGTTTTATTACTTTAAGATATCTATTAAAGCTGCTTTCTGTAAATATTCTCCATTTATAGATAACTATTTCATCTAAAAACTTTTCAATTTCTTCATCGGAGAAACCTTTGTGTTTTAAATTCTTAATATTGGCTCTCCTGATACTATTTTTGATTTTTAGTTTATGTTTCTTTGTACCAAAAAAACGCATTCCAGTTAGCCTATTTGTTAAGACATACTGCAACGTGTTGTTACCAATTTCTACTTCTACATTTTTACCGTCGATAATTCTATTTACAATTTTAAACTTGCTCATCGAAATACTCCTTTTTATGGTTCTTAATTTGTGTGTTGGTGGGGGCAAGTGCGGTTGATACTAACAGTATAAAGGTGTTATTTAGCAGCACCAAAGGCCAGTGAATCGGATTATAGACCGACCACCAAATGAAGACGTATGTCTTTAAAAAGACATACTCAGTGGACACCTTTATAGTGTTAGTGGCTCTCTTACGCCGAACCTCGCGCTACTGGTCAGGTAGACTAATTGATCTAAAAAAACAATTAGTGGAACCATTTTGGAAGTATTATATTTTTTTATTAATAAATTAAAGATCTATGGAATAGACCTTTATTAGATTTTGAATGGAATAGGTTTCATATATGCCAATATTTTAAAAAACGATCATATATGCTATACAAGACGGTATTAGTCTTAACTGTTTATTCAACTACATTTTTTTACAAAACTGTTTTTTGCGTTTCCGAAAATCAGGAATGCAATGTTGGACTTTTTTAAACAAGTATTACCTGTTGGAATTGCTGAGGTGATTTTTTTGCCACATTTAGCAAAAACCACAAAAAAGCAAAAAGAGAGCCCACATTCTTTTTTTAACGAATGTGAGCTCTCTATTTTTTGATACAAAAAAAGAGCATCTAAATGACTTAGATACACTAAACTTATACTTCTTTTAACAGCTCAATTTTATCATATTTATATTCAAAAGTCAATGCATTTTATCAATAAAATAAAAATTTATCTGAAGTTTATGCGTTTTCAACAAGGAATAACAAGCGTATTCGGATATAATGTACAAACTGATTGGCGGAAAATATCAACTATCTAAGTTGAACACTCATTATATAATAAGAAAGACAGTGAATTTCACTATTGATAGTATCTTTGTTATAAGCTTGAATAAGTAAAGATACCGAGTAACTTATTATTCTATTTTATTATGAGCAGTATAAGAAAAGAGATAGATATAACATATAAGTCAATTACATCTTTTTTATCTTGCAGCTAATTATAGGTGCTTTGTCAATAAAAAACTGAGCCACTTATCCTTATTTCTTATTTATTTGCTTACTTATTATAGTTTTATGTTTATATAAATGAAAATTTGTTGCTTTCTAATGCATTATCTTTAAGATTTACAGCAATATTACCAATGAAATGTTTGCGCATTTGTATAACAAGCTGATTTTATCTTTGAAACTACATGAGCTATTGCTTTTTTAAGGCAAACGTGATATAGAAAAGAAACAACTATTATTTGCATTAAAGCGATAAATCTTCTTTCTTTGTAATATAAGATGTGTTGTTTTTTCTTATTTTATCTTATAACAATAACAAGTAAACATACTGAGTATATATGCTAAAATAAAACTGAACCACTTATCCTTATTTCTTATTTATTGCTTATTTATTATAGCTTTATGTTTATATAAATGAAAATTTGTTGTTTTCTAATGCATTATCTTTAAAACTTCTTGAGCTATTGCTTTTTTAGGACGAACGTGATATAGAAAAGAAACAACTATTATTTTCATTCATTCTTTCTTTGTAATATAAGATGTTGTAATATAAGATGTGTTGTTTCTTCTTATTTTGTTTTATAACAAGAATAAGTAAACATACTGAGTATATATGATCAAATAAAACTGAGCGCTTATCCTTATTTCTTATTTATTTGCTTACTTATTACAGTTTTATATTTATATAAATGAAAATTTGTTGCTTTCTAATGCATTATCTTTAAAACTTCTTGAGCTATTGCTTTTTTAGGGCGAACGTGATACAGGAAGTAAACAACTATTATTTGCATTAAAACGATATATCTTCTTTATTTTGAATATATAATATGTCATTTATTTTCTTATCTTATAAGTTGAACAAATATATCAAGTAATACAATTTTATTTATAATTATAAACAGTGTTATGGCGATCTGTCGTGGTGCTGCTTGTATCTTTTTCTGGGAAATATATATGCTTTCTTTTTTTTGCTATGTCAAAAAGCTTTTGCAAAAATTCTTGGCTATCTTCAAATATCATTTTTTTTGCGTCTTTTTAATTAATTCTCTTTTTGTTATATTCCAGAAATCTGTATACTTTAAGGAATGTGTATTATACAAAAGTGCAACTGTCCAAATTTGTTCGCTTTTAAATTTGACAGATCGTTTTGATGTGTGATACAATATATTTGGCAAATAAATGTCAAAATGTAATGAAGTAAACATTATATAAAGAAAGGGGTTTTTGAATGAACAATTATTGTTTAACAATGTGGGCAGAAGAACCGATAAGATGCAGTGAATGTGGAAAAGATATTGGGTGGGAAGGAGTAAGTATTGAACAAACACCTGTAAAGATCGTTCCTGAGTTACTGCGGAGAGATATTGGTATAAAAGAGGGCGAAACCACCGAGATAACTTTAAGTAACCAAGAGATAGACGATATCCGAATATATTTTGAGGAACAACGCTCCTGGCATACTTTTGATATATATAGAATGTATGATTATAAAATGACACACCCTGGCAGCAGGATAAGAGCAAGAGTAACGTCTGTAAAAATGGAACTTGTCGAAAAACCAGACTTTGATAGGATACACAAGAGCATTTTAGTTATATGTTCAATATTAGGTATCTTATTTGTGGCATTGAAAGCAGAACGAATTTATTTTATTTTAGCTTATGGTGTTTTGACCGGCAGTATAGCATTTAAAATGTGTCTTAAATGTATAAGCACAATAAAAGAATCAAAGAATGTTCTTCTTTTTGGCGGTGAACGGCTAACGCTGTATGTGGATAAAAACATAAAATGTGAACACTGTGGCTGTGAAATAAATCATCAATATGATCATAAGCACTCTATTGCTTGGACAAGTGATCCTGAAATGAAGCTTATAAAACAAAAGATAAATAAGATATCAAAAACAAAGTGTACGTACGGTATACTGGACAGAAGAAATGAGCCTAAGCTTTTATCTTGTGAGGATATAGAAGATATAATAAAGCTCCAGCAGATTTTTTCTAAAAAAGAAAGAACCAAAAATGCTGAAGCTTTGAAAAACATAAATGATATGATAAAGAACAATGAGTGTTCGGCTTATCTTGTGTTTGATGAGGATATTAGTGAGTTTGAAAAAAGATGATCAAATAATATAAGATGCAACTATTTATGTAAAATAAAATGTAGCACCGATGTTAAACTGACTTTCTAACATTTCAATCCTACCCCATATTCCAAAAATAATCTCTATCCGTTGTAAACTGTATGACCTTTGAATAACCTTTGGTCGCATAGCCTATAGGCACCAATTCTATCTCCGAGAAAACAGAATCTTTGTCATCTTGGTTATAGTTCGTGTTAAAACGAAATACGTTCTTTGTCATATATTCAATATAGTCATGGTAGTTGAAATTCGCACCATTATATGAAGAATTTGCATTGTGATGAAAAGTTTTTCCTGCAATTATCCCTTCACGCAGTTCAGCCAACGATATGTATTTCCCGCTATCGTCAGTAAGATAAAGCCGATAAGTCGGATCGAGCATAATTCTTGTACCAGAGGGCATAAGGCAATCCACTACAACATGACAATCCTCAAATGGTTCTTCATATGGCTTGCAAGTCACTATCCTTGCCCGTATTCCATTCATTCTGAGGGCTTCCGCAAGGATAATAGACAAGCCCCTACAGTTGGTTTTAAGACCATTCTTTTCACAGCTTTTTATGACCCCAACAATGCTATGATCCGACTGTAACGCTGCATCGCTGGTATGACTAAAATTATCACATACAAAATCCAGCATTGAAAATACTATCGCATCTTTGTTATTTGGGTCAGCTACACAATATGAGCGGTAATTATACTTGTCTAATATCTCAGGGGCAGGTCTAGTCAGCACCATTTGCATAGAATGTTTTGGTATTTCCTGTTGGCTCTCATAATCGCTGTATCTTCTTAGAATATCAATACGGCTTTCATCAGGAACAGGTTTCTTAACTCTTTTATTAAGCGTTTTGAAGATAAGCCCGCAAATAGAGCCGAAAACAGCTCCTACGCTCACTGCAAATATAATTCTCAAAACCATGTACTTACCCCTTTAACTATTTTTAATGTCAGAATTATTATATCATACCACCTCACAAATTTCAACTATTTAGCAAAATATCAAACCATAGCAAAAATAAGAACAAATTCGTAAAGTATATCTAATAGTATTGTATTTTATACCATCTTGTAGTATAATGTACATATGACAAAAGCCATAAATCAGCTAAGAACAGGACAAACATATGAAGAAATTACTTATCTCTATTTGTGTGGCAGTGGGCGTATATTTTGCATTTAGCAATACAATTGATGAATTTCTGTATCCAGAGAAAAGACCAGGATTGAATACATACGACACATACACCACAACAACACAGCAGACCACTACCGCAGTTACTCAGCAAACACCCATAGTCACTGATGAGGACGGATATGAGCCTCGTGACGACCGAAAGCCTGACTATGTTCAGCCTGCAGACCCCACATGGTCGAAAAGGACTTTTAACTGGACGAGCTATGACAAACAATATACCTTTGAAATATCAATGAATATTCAGGACGATATGTATGAATATTATCATAGTCTTTTGAGATACTCATATGTGAAGGATTATCATAACTATGTAAGTGACGACAATAATCATAAGCTTGTAAAACAGCTTGCAGACGAAATAAAAAGCCTTTGCGACCAATGCGGTTATGGCGAATCTGAGACTATAAGAGAAACTGCAAATTTCGTGCAGAGCATAGAGTATGTTGACAACATGACCTCAACGGGATATACTGATTTTCCAAAATATCCTCTGGAAATGCTTTATGACCAGTGTGGTGATTGTGAGGACTCGTCCATACTTTTGGGAGCTTTGCTCAAAGAGCTTGGCTATGGCTGCATTTTTATCGAGCTTCCTGAACACGTTGCAATAGGAGTAAAGGCGACAGACGATGCTCCCGGCACGTACTATGATTACAACGGAAGCCATTATCTTTACATAGAAACTACCAATTCCGGCTGGGATATCGGAACGCTTCCTGATGATTTCAACGAGGAAAAGGCTAAGATATACGATGTGTGGTAAAATTTCAAAAGCCCACAGATGCGATCAATGTGATCGGGTCTGTGGGCTTTTTTATTATGTTGGATATCAGAGATTTATCAAATTACAAAATGAATACCTTGTATCTGCTATTTTCTATCCTTAAAGAAATCCGCCCATTCGGGATTTTCTTTATCAAAAATCTGTTTCTGCTCTTTTGTTAATTTATAAGGATAATCATGGAACATATTAAATTCAGTGGTTTTGTCAAAGCTGAATATCCACACTCCGATAACTGTAGGGTCATCTTTCCACCAAATAGTATCGGTTTCTTTGTTTTTGTACCATATGTTTGGCACTGCGCTTGACCTCTTTTCATAAATCACATTCTCTTGCAATTTCAGTATATTCAATCTCAAACTGAATTATCAAGTCTTAGATTATCAACGCTGAAATACGTGGCTTCAAAAATTCAAATGTCATATTAATTTTGGCAAACTATTTTTTCTATCCTGCAACAATGTCTCTTATTATCATCATAACTGATCCTCTCTTCTTGTCGATTTTTTTGATGCTTTTATTATATCATTTTTCTGTAGCAAAAACAAGGTGCAGAAAAGTTTATTGTATGAGAAATACACTATCAAATATCTCGCAAAAAAATATAAGAAAAAAAGAATATATCATAATTGTGCCAAATTGGTTCAGTAAACTGTACTAAGTGGGTGCTATAATATATACAGAAGCTTGAAAAGGGAATAAAATCAAAAAAACACATTACAGACCATTTTGGAACAGTAAACAGAACCTTAAAGGTGCTATAATAAGCACATAAGGTCAAGACAGAGTTTATACGGAGGTAAGGCTATGAAAAAGAACACAAAGATTTTTTACACAGAGGTCATTGAGAGATTGGTATTGTCAGATAACATTCCGCCATTTGACGAGCAAAGAAAGGGTACACAGGTCATCATGATCGAGGAGGGCAAAAAAACGGTGATATATGATGATTATTCTATGTACTGTGACGCTGACGCAAGAAAGTGGAGAGTAGAGGCATACAACAGGACGGACGGCAGAAAGTATGATAGATTGTGTATGTGCAGGGGCGTTTATCCTACAAGAAAAAGGGCTATAGCTGAGATAGACAGATTTGCATACAGAGGTAAAAATCTGGTGTTCTTTGTCCTGCCAATAGATTTTACATATGACAAAAAGGCTATGATATGGCAGGGCGAGGAGCAGTACTCATGCGATGATAAGCTAGTCCTTGCAACTAAAAAAGAGCTTGTGGAAGAAAGCAAAAAGCGCATGAAATTCATGACAGACAGAATGGGGAGTGGAAGAATAAACAGAAAGAAGCTCACAAAAGCGGAAGCAGAGGCTCTGGCGGCGTTTGATGAGTTTCAGAAGTATCGTGAGGATAAGTGTTATCCATATGCTATCATAGGTGGCAATGCAGTGCTTTATGTTAGTCCGTACAAAAACGATTGGAAAGCCGAGCGTGAGTGCCTTGATATGAAAGGCGACGGTATAGACGGCTGTGTTTCAGCCTTTGTTTATAACAGTATCACCCCTGAAACAAGCGAGAAAGGAGATGTTTTTTTCAAGATAATTTCAAATACCATAATTCGTGTGGCATAGCTGATTGACAGGGATATATTCCCTGTGATACAATATAATTATAGAGATAATTGTTATAGGAGGGCGAACTATGGCAGAAAAGGAAAATATAAAAGATAAGCTTGAAAACCTGAAAGAGGGGCATAGAAAGAGCAATAAGGATATCATAGAGTCGCTGTTTGCGATTCTGGGGTATCTGAAAAATAATACAGATGTGGACAATCCCACAAGTCAGACGCAAATGCGCAAGGTGGAGGAAATAAGCGAATATCTCGGTACAAAAAGTACATTTCACAACAAAATGGTAAATATGGCGATAGCCCTTGATTCCGCTGACGGCATGACTTTGAATGAAAGACGTGACTGTAGATTGATGTTCGACTCAATAGACGCTCTTATCAAGGAATATGAAAGCGACGAGTATTTTGATGACGATAATGACGAACTGACCCTTGCAGAGAAAATAAACTCTGTGAGAGGTATATACTACAATCACCCATTTTCAAAAAGCGAGGTCACTGATCTTATAAATGCCGTGAAAATGTCAAAGGCGATAGACGAGGATAAAAAGCCAGACCTAGTTGAGCGTATAAAAACCGAGCTTGCTTCAAGCTATTATAAGGAGTATACCTGTCCCATATACAACACCGAAAATACAGATTCTCAGGGGCTAAGAGAGAATTTGAATACTATCCAGCAGGCGATCAGCAACAGGCAGCAGATAGCCTTTAAATTCAATTTTTATACCACAGAATATGATCTGAAAGCCAGACAATATATGCTCAAACCTGTTTTGACAAAACGCAAGGACACTTTTGTAAGTCCGCATTTTATTGTTGCCGATAAGGGCAGATTTTATATGCTCGGATGTTTTGAAAGCGACAAACCGAGATATACAGAGGGCAAAAAGCAGCTTTGTATATATCGTATCGACCTTATGTCGGATATCAAAATAAGAAAGATAGGCAAAAGCTTTGCGGCGGCAACAGGTGCTAACAACGTAAATAATGCCGTTCAAGGGAGCAGTTACGAGCGTTTTAAGAACAATCACCTTGGCATGAGTTATGACGCCCCCTCAACTGTTACCTTGAAAGTGAGAAATCCATATAAAACAGGAATGAACAATCTTACCTTTATCCATGACAGCTTTGGCGAGGATTATAAGATAACAACGGAGAAGTACAAGAAGGAGCATAAGCTTCCTAAAAATCAGACGGATTTTGAGATAGTTGAAGTAAGGACAAGCCCATATGGCATAGTAAATTGGGCTTTGCAATATTCAGACAAAGTGGAGGTGCTAGGACCTAAGAGCGTAGTCAAAAGCATAAAAGAACGAGTTGAAGAACTTAGTAAAAAGTATAATGTGAATGTTTAGGAGGAATTTGTATGAAAACTATTTGTATGAAAACTAATGAGGAAATAACATCTTATGAGCCAGAAAACTTTGAGGAAAACTATAAGGCGTATTTGGTAGACCTGTTGTCAACGAATTATAAAACATATGAAAATAAAGGGAACGCTGAAAAAGAAAGAAAAAGAATTTGGAAACAACTCGGAGATAGTGAAACAGCTTACTGTGATATATATATAGACCCTGACTATAAGAAAAATAAAGACTTTTATAGACACCTATCAAGTTTTCTTAATGCGGCAAGCTGGAAGAATAAAAAGAAATTGTATTTTAAGGCAAATGAACATAAACCTGATAAAAATATTGACGGCATGATAACTGTTTATAAAGACCCAAAATGTGAAGACTACTGTTTTACACTACACTCAGACCAGCTTGGTTTCAGCGCAGTTCCTTGGATTTATTTTAGCACCAAATATCCATTGAGTAGATATTTTGAAATGCAGAAGAATAAAGAAGCTGCTCAATTTCTAGCGGAATATGTTCTTACCACAAGAACCCTTGGCGGCTCTTTTCTTTGGCCTGAAACTTTGTGGAAAGGCTATAACCTTGGTCGTGGCTGTGCTAAAATTGAAGATAGAGTTGACTTAACTTTGCTGGAAATAAAACATTACTTTGAGTATAGGAATTTGGATGATAAAGAGAATTTCAAATTTAGTAAAGATCGTCTTTTTATTCATTATAAAAAGACAGACGCTCAAACATGGTTTGGCTTCTTTGACAGCTTCGAGGACTATGTAGACTTTTTTCTGTTTAACGGTTTTGTCGACAAAGATGAGCAAACAAATGAGTATACACCGATAAATATTCTTACTGGAAAGCCTTTTAAAAAAGATTACTTAAATTATGAAAAGAACGTTCTCAAAGGGCTAGAAGAAGATAAGCTAAAAGCAATGCTCGACCTAGTTATGGATAAGGTCAAAACAAGATCTGAGGACATGGAAGACCTGATAAACGAATACAAGCAAACTAATGATACAAAAGGAGAAAAGCATGAAAATATACTGCATGAGTGATATACATGGCTGTTATTCAGCACTTTGCGACGCTTTGGAGCTTGTCATTGACCACCTTGACGAGCCTGACACAAAGCTTATCTTTCTGGGAGATTATATCCACGGCGGTGAGGACAATATAGCTGTGCTTAAAAAGATAATGGGCTTGCAGAATATATATGGTCATAGGAAGGTGGTGGCGCTTCTTGGCAACCACGAGGAAATGGTGATGAGCGGTTTTTCTTCGGTCAATGAAATGCTAGGCAGCGGCGAATACGATGACTCTGATGACTCGTATAGATATTGGTTTGAACGTCTGCCGAGATACCATGTTGAGGGCAACACTATCTTTGTCCACGCAGGCATTGACGAGGATTCGGGCAATGCTTGGGAATACTGCACCGAGGATTATATTTTTACAGAGCAGTATCCTCACCGGCTTGGCAAGATACACGGACTTGACAAAAAGGTGGTGGCAGGGCATGTCCATACCAACACGATTTCAGGCGACCGCAGATTTAACGATATCTACTATGACGGAGCGAGTCACTACTACATTGACGGAGATGTGCTCAGCACAGGAGATATAAATGTTCTTATGGTAGACACTGACACTGATAAGTATTATAAAGTAACAGAGAATTACAATATTCCTATTGAGCCTTATGACAGTGAAGCTTGGTAGACTATTGTACGCCGTCTTAAAACCCAATATAACACTAACGTCCCCAAGTTTTCCTCGGGGACGTTTTTTGCTTTGTCAACTGCCATGAAAAGAGTTAATTAAAAATTTAGAACTTTTGTTCGATTTTCTATTGTAAAACAGAAATTTTCGTGGTATACTATTATACATAAAGGAAAAAGGCGGTGATGCTATGGAAAAGACCTATGTTGCAATAGACCTGAAATCTTTTTATGCTTCGGTGGAGTGCGTGGAAAGGCAGCTTGACCCATTGAATACAAACCTTGTGGTGGCTGATGAGAGCCGAACGGAGAAAACTATATGTCTTGCAGTGTCACCGTCACTGAAAAGCTTTGGTATTTCAGGCAGGGCAAGGCTTTTTGAGGTCATTCAGCGTGTGGAGCAGGTCAATAAGGAGCGTTTGCAGAAAGCTCCTAAAAGACAGTTTGCAAAGAAAAGCTATATCTATTCGGAGCTATCTGACCCTGCCTGTGAGCTTGATTATATCGTGGCAACTCCGCAAATGGCGAAATATTTGGCTGTGAGCGCAAAAATATATGGGATTTATCTGAAATATGTGTCACCAGAGGATATTTTCGCCTATTCTATCGACGAGGTCTTTATTGACGCAACGGGCTATCTCGGGCTTTATAATGTTGACGGACGTGGCTTTGCACAAATGCTCATTTTGGACGTGCTGAAAACTACAGGTATAACCGCCACAGCAGGCGTTGGAACGAATATGTATCTGTGCAAGGTGGCAATGGATATTGTGGCAAAGCATATCCCTGCGGATAAAAACGGCGTCCGTATCGCAGAGCTGAACGAACAGCTTTACAAAGAAACGCTGTGGGGGCATACCCCTATCACGGACTTTTGGCGTGTGGGCGCAGGCACAGCGAGTCGCCTTGAAAAGCTTGGTATTTACACCATGGGGGATATCTCACGCTGGTCGCTGGACCATTATCTTATAGGGAAGCTTTACAAGGTTTTCGGCAAAAATACCGAGCTTCTTATCGACCACGCATGGGGTATCGAGCCTACCGCCATACCTGACGTGAAGTCATACCGCCCCTCAAACAACAGCATTTCCTCTGGGCAGGTCTTGCAAGAGCCGTGTAATTATGAGCGCACAAGGCTTATTCTGTGGGAAATGGCTGATATGCTGTCCCTTGACCTTGTGGATAAGGGCGTTGTAACAAATCAGATCGTTCTCACTGTGGGGTATGATAAAGAAAGCTTGGCGGACGGTCACTATACGGGCGAGGTGGTTTGCGACCACTATGGCAGGAAGATACCAAAGCACGCCCATGGCACTCAAAATCTAGGCAGGCACACTTCCTTGACCAGAAAAATAATAGATGCAACCATGGCTCTTTTTGACAGAATTATCGACAAGACTTTGTTTGCAAGACGGCTTAATCTGACCGCCTGTAATGTCATAAGAGAAGAGGATATCCCTGAAGCTGAGAGCTATGAGCAGATAAGCTTGTTTGATATGGCGGAAGCGGCAAAT
>OJNJ01000108.1_pt1 | contig 39796 bp, 40 predicted proteins | sample 1597491 | NCBI WGS metagenome assembly OJNJ01 (sample SAMEA2452132, study PRJEB22498) | human gut metagenome | biome: human feces; feature: human gut; material: feces | place: Australia | collected 2012 | reverse complement strand
CAACTTGAATCACTTTTTTTGTACAGAAATGTTTCACATCAATTGTAACACAACAATAATCAATATATAATTTAACTAAGCAATTTGACAAAAGTATATATTTATGCTATTATTAGTATGTAAGCAAGGGAACTTGCATAAAATAAAAATAGGAAACATTCAATAGTCACAATTGAGTGTTGCCAATAATTTGGTTTCACCTGACTTAAAGCATTAAGTTAGGTGATTTTCTTTTTAATTAAATGTTTTAAATAACAATATAATCAAAAGGAAGATTGTCATAGTTTGAAAGAAAATTAAAAAAGCTTTCTTGCTCATAATATCGCCTCCCTTCCTTAATAGAAGTTCGGCAAGCACCCAACTTATTTGAATATCTCCTAATACAATTATAACATTTTTTATATCTTAAAAACAAGCGAACACCTTAATATTTATGGTGTTTTCTTTAATATTTACTATAACTTTACAAACAATGTAAATAATTCATAGACTTCTACTGATGGCTATGAATTACTATAGAAAGACATTAGGCTTTCTATAGCAGTGAACAACGAAGTGTGAACTCTAAAAAAGAAGGATTTATTTTTTCCTTCTTTTAAATATTTTTACTAGTAATTTTATTATTTTATCTAAGTCATTATTATTTATATTTTTTCTAAGACTCCTAATTCTAAATCTTTTATTGTATATAAGTGCTCAATTTTATCATAGGCATCTTCTAGATTCAGTCTAGATTTGTTCCAACCATTTCCATCTGTAATCCAAACAAATTTAACACCATTTAGTTTATTAATTTCATTATTTAGTTCTACATAACTTTTTGCAGTTTCATTCGGTTTAGATCCTTGTGTTCCATAAAAATTCACTTCCATTACTATTAATTCGTTATTTGAAGGACTCTTAAAAACAAAATCAAACTTCTTTGTTGCCTTTCCTATTGCACATAGATTTGTTCCATATTCTTTATCAATATCTTTATATTTCATTTGTTTTTGATATGGTACTCCAAGTTTTTTTATGAATTCCTCTACTAAGTCTTCCATTATTTTTCCACTACGATTTTTTCTACTATTTGAATCTAATCCCACTTCTATCCCTATCGCATAATCAACAAGATTCTTAATTTTTCTATTACTTATTAAGTCAAATAATCCACTATTTTTTAAAAAATCTGCATAATTGTTGATCGGCTTGTCAATTTCTTTAAAATCGTAACAAATAAATTTTTCTTCTAGAAATTTAAAGTCCATATCTTTTATAGAATTTAACATATCTACTGTTGATGCATTAATTATATGAAATTTATATTCGTGAGTTGCTAATAAAATCGGTATTGATTTCATTATTTCTGGATACTCATTTATTAAGTCAACAAATTCTTCCTCTATATTTTCTTTTCCAATCAAGCTATTTAATAAGTTTAAATGTCTTTCATAATCTTTGATATTTAAATAAACTTTAGAAAAATCAACAAAAAAATCCGCTGGGGTTATACTTTTTTTTAATGATAACATTAAGTCATTAAAATTTCTTTTCACTTATATCACTTTCCTTTCTCCTTATTGTTAAATCTAAATATTCTTTTTCTTTTTCTATTCCTATATATCTTCTTTTTAATCTGTTTGCCGCTATTCCTGTTGTACCGCTTCCATTAAATGGATCTAATATTAAATCATTTTCCTCTGTAGAAGAAAGTATTATTCTTTCTAATATTTCAATTGGTTTTTGTGTTGGATGTTTACCACAAGTCTTTTCGCTCGGCTTTGTTAAACTAGTTTCCCATACATCTTTCATTTGCTTATTATTATTTATTTTTTTCATTAGTGAGTAATTAAACCTATGTTTATTTTTTTTGTCGGCTTTTTTAGCCCAAAGTATTGTTTCAGTAGAATGAGTAAATGCTCTGCAACTAATATTTGGAGGTGGATTTAATTTTCTCCAAGTAATGTTATTTATTATTTTAAATCCCTCTTCTTCTAATGCCATTCCTATTGAATAAATATTATGCATGGTTCCACTAATCCAAATAGTACCATTTTCTTTTAGTATTTTTTTACATAATCTAATCCATTTTTTATTAAATTCGTGTTTTTCTTTTATACTAATTGCTTTGTCCCATGGACCTTTATTAACTGATACCATCTTTCCATTACTACAAGATATTCCATTATTTGATAAAAAGTATGGTGGATCTGCAAATACCATATCAACACTATTTGGCTCTATGTTTCTTAGTACTTTTAATGAATCTCCTTGTATTAATTTGAAATTATCTTCTTCATAATAATATTTTTTTATCATATTATTTATCCTATATATTATAGGTCAAAGCCTCTTTTATTTTTATAATTTGTAATAATAACTTCTTCTACTTTGCCTCTTTTTTTGCCATTGGCGTTGATACTTCTCTTTGCTTCTATTAAATGTATATTATAATCTTTATAAAGTTCATTTATTAGTTCAGTATTGTGATTAGATAACATTACGTAGCAGCCTTTGTCTGATAATTCCCTATATACTCTGGCTAACCTCTTTTGTTGTTCTTTACCAAAGCCATCCTCTGTATAACTATTGAAAGTTGAGGTATCTGAATCATATGGTGGATCAAAATATATAAAATCTCCTTTTTTTGCTTCTTTTACTGCTTCTTCAAAATCTGTTGATAATATTTTTATATCATTGTAATTTAAAAATCCACATATAATTCCTAAGTTTTGCCCTTCATAGGTATTTACTTTTGTTTTTTTACCAAATGGTACATTAAATTCGTTTTTACTATTTACTCTGTATAATCCATTAAAACAAGCTTTATTTAAATAAATTGTTCTTGCTGCTCTTTTATAATCTACTACTTTATTAAATTTTTTCTTATCTCTATCCATATTCCTTATTGTATAATAATATTCTTCTGAATGTTTCATTTCATGAGTATTTAGTTCTCTGCACATTGCTTCAAATTTTTTTTCATCTTTAATGCATTCGTATACATTCATAAGTTCTTTATTTGAGTCATTAATAACTGCATTCTTTGGAGATAATTCAAATAGTAATGCTCCCCCTCCAACAAATGGTTCATAATATGTATTAAACTCATCAGGAACATATTTTTTTAATTTATCTATTATTTGTCTTTTTCCGCCTGCCCATTTTACAAATGGCCTTCCTTTTATCATTATTTCACCATCCTATGTTTATTATAATCTTGCTTTCTATACAATTATAACATTTTTTACATGCTAAAAACAAGTGAACACCTAATATTTATTATATTTTTTGCTATGTTTGATAAATGTTTTTATTTATCCTATTATTTATTAGTATGTAAACAATAAAATTTATATAAAATAAAAAAACAGGAAACGTTTAATAGTAATAATTGAGTGTTATTAATAATTTAGTTTCAACTGTAAATGCAATATAGTCAATCACAATTCGGTTATTTGTGACTTTTTTGTTCGGTTATTTGTAGATTTTATGATAATAATATATACTTAAAATCAGAGACTATTAATAGGCTCTGATTTTCTATAGAAAGACATTAAGGCTTTCTATAGCAGTGAACAACGAAGTGTGAACTCTAAAAAAGAAGGATTTATTTTTTCCTTCTTTTAAATATTTTTGCTAGTAATTTTATTATTTTATCTATAAACCACAACAATGGATTTTGTCTCTCTAATTCTTTGTCTAAGTTATTATTATTTGTATCTTTATTATCTTGATTATTATTATTTTCTCTATTTTTATCTTCTTTTTCTGATTCTTTAGTTGTCTCTTTATTATCTTCTTTTAGTTCTTCTACTGATGGTTTAGTAGTTGTAAACTTACTATAATTATTAGTCCATGCTGCATCATAATATGTATTTTCTGTTCCTAATGCCATATATAATCCTTTATTATAGTGGTATTTTTTTATTATTGACTCAGTATTTTTAGTTAGTAACATTTGCCCTCCGCCATAACCTGCTGTTTCGGTTAGATAGATATCTTCAGTGTTATATATCTTTGTTCCTACTATGAAAGGTCTGGCTCTAGTTTCTGATAGTTTTTCATTTATCATATTTAGAAATCTATCCCAACCCATATCCAGCGTTCTATGAGGACAATATTTATTAGTGTAATCTTGGTGTTTTGTTACTTTATCAATATCCCAATTATATCTATTTAATATATCTACGATTAGGTCAACAGCATTCTGTTCGGCTTTAATAAATCGGTCTCCTCCTGATAGTGAATAACATATTTCAATAGCTATTCCTTCTCTATTTCCTTTACCATTTCCGTCACTGGCGTGCCAACCATTTCTATTTTCAGGCAAACCTTGAACTATTTCTTTATCATCTACAGCATAATGAAATGATGTTTCATAGTCATTATTTGTCATATAACTTATTTCATTTCGAGCAGGAGCATCGTTAGCGGTATTATGAACTACTATTCTAGTTGGTGTCATTTCATAAGGACATTTTAGGTAGTATCTACTCTCTGGTACTATCTTCTTTACTATGTTTACCATTATTTCCCTCCTTTATTAATTTTTCTATATTATGAATAAGATTATATCCTGTTTCGGCGAATAGTCCACTTAAGGTTATGACTAAATTGAAGTCTTTGGTTATTATAAAATAGAATATTGATACTGATAGTCCAATTACTATGTTTTGTATTATTATTAGATTGTTATTTACATAAGGACATCTTTTAGAAATAAAACCAAGTATCCATGTTAATGTCATAGTAAGTATGGTTATTACTAGTTCGGTATTTTGATTTATGAATTCCATGTTTTTCACCTCTATTCATAATCACTTTATTTTATGTGAAATTATTTTTTATTGTAATAGAGATTGTCCTTAGAAATTAAAAAAAAGATTATATTTCTATAATCCTTATTTCCACTCTTTATATATGGTGTCTGTTGCCATAGCATTTAATGTTAGATCAGCAAAGATATTTTTTTGATAGGCAAAGTAGGCAGCAGCGGCGATCATGGTAGCGTTATCTGTACAATATTTTAGTTCAGGGAAAGATATGTGAATGTTTTCTTTTTGACATTCTTCAGTTAGTTTTTCTCTTAAACCGGAGTTTGCTGACACACCACCCGCTACGACAAGATTTGATACTTTGTATTCTTTTATAGCTTTCATTGTTTTCTTTGTTATTATTCCTACGACTCTATTTTGGAATGTCGTACATAAATTTTCTTTGTTTATGGTGTTTCCTCTTTGTTCTTCGTTATGTACAAGATTTATGACAGCGGATTTGATACCACTAAAACTAAAGTTATAGGTGCTATCGTCTAGAGGATATGGTAAGTTATAGGTATCTTTTCCTAGGTGGGCTAGTTTATCTACTTTTGGTCCTCCTGGATATTCTAGACCTAATACTTTGGCTACTTTATCGTAACATTCTCCAACAGCATCATCTAGAGTACCTCCTATTTTGGTAAAGGAATAGTCTTCTTTCATATAGATTAGTTCGGTATGTCCTCCACTTACTACTAAGGCTATTAGGGGGAATGTTAATCTTTCTTTTAGGTTGTTGGCATAGATGTGTCCTATGATATGATGAACTGGTATTAATGGCTTTCCTGTTACTAAAGAGATTGTTTTAGCAGCTTGTACTCCTATTAAAAGACTACCTATTAGTCCTGGTCCATATGTTACTCCAATAGCGGTTATGTCTTCTAGTTTCATATTTGCTTTAGATAGAAGTTCTTCTAAAACAATTGTTATGTTTTCGATATGATTACGGCTAGCTATTTCAGGGACTACTCCTCCATAATTTTTATGAATATCTATTTGACTTAGCACAATAGTGGCTATTTCTTCACTACCATTTTTAACAATACTCATACTTGTTTCATCACAACTTGATTCTATTCCTAATATATATACATCTTTCATTTACATCACCTGTTTTTCCATTAGTATAGCATCTTCATCTCCATAATAGAACTTTCTTAGGGCTACTTCTCTAAAGCCAAACTTTTTATAGAGATTTCTGGCTATTTCATTACTTACTCTTACTTCTAAAGTTATATTTACGACATGTTCTTCGATCGCTATACTTATTAATCTACTCATTAATTTGTTTCCTATTTTTTGACCACGATATTCTGGCTCAACAAGAATATTATCTATTTCCATGCGATCATAAATAAGAGAATATTTTAGATATCCTAATATTTTATCTTCTTCAATATATTCTATATATTTTACATAGGGACTTGGGTCATCTTTTATTACTTCTCTTAACATTTTTTCTCCATCGCTTCGGGTAATTTTAGATAGATAGGGTTCACACCATGTGGATTTTCACTTTTTAGTTTCTTAGTATATGATACAATTTGTTCTACTTGATATGGTGTTGTTTGGTCTATAACTACTGGGAAATATTTTTCTTTTAGTTCTTCTACTTCTTTAAAGGAAGTAAACTTCTCTTCAATAGTATTATATTCTTTGTCATATATGCCAACATAATAGTTGTTGTGTTTGGCATCTATTGTTGTTAGTAAATAATTTCCGATATGACCTAGTACTCTTGCTTTTAAAGATGTTATGGTTACGATTCTTATTTTTTTGATATAAGCAAACATCTTGGCTATGGTTACTCCTATTCGGATACCAGTAAATGATCCTGGTCCATTTACGACGATTATTTCATCAACATTATCTGGGGATAAGTTATTATTTTTTAGAATATCACTTATATACTTAGTTACATATATGGAATGTTTTCCTGGTATGTATTCATGTATTTGAGATAATTCTTTTCCTTCTTTTACTAAGGCAATAGATACATCTTCAAGTGATGTATCTATAAATAAACTTATCATATTATGGCCTCACATATATTTACATATTTTTCCCCATGTGGTTTTAATATTAATATTCTTGTGTTATCATCCGCTATTTTGATTTTGATATCTAATCTTTCTTCTGGTAAGATATCTTTTATCATATCAGCCCATTCTATTATGGTTACTCCACCTTTATCAAAGTATTCTTCTATTCCTATATCTTCATGTGAATCTTCTAATCTATATACATCCATATGATATAATGGTAATTCTCCGACATACTCTTTTATTATTGTAAATGTTGGAGATGTTATCTCATCTATTCCCATAGCATGAGCAAATCCTTTAGTAAACATTGTTTTTCCACTACCTAAATCACCATTTAAACATATTACCATATTAGGAAACTTTTCTGATTCTATGTTTTGAGCTATTGCTATTGTTTCATTATCACTATGTGATGTTATTTTGTATTCTTCCATCTTTCTTCACCTTTCTTTTTGTCATATTTATTATAACAAATATTACATACAAAATACAATAGTTTTATATTTTTTTTACATTATTATTTTATTTTTAATATCACTGTAAGTCTTAAGTAGTCTTACAGTGCTACTTATAGCCAATTAAATTGTCTATAAGTAGTATATCAACCATATTTATTATATAGAAGCAAGAAATATATACTTAAATATTGTTTGTTAGGGAGACAAATATTTTTGGCTCACTAACACCACGGAAAACTTAAATTTATTTAAGTTTGAAGTGGAAAAAAATAACCTAGAATTAATCTAGATTATTTTGATTCTTCAAGGGTTACTTCAGAAGTTAACTCTTTACCATTTCTATTATAAGTAACTGTTACTTTATCTCCTGGATTATGTTTATATAATTCATAACGAAGTTCTGCTACTGAAGATATTTCTTCTTTTTCTAGTTTAGTTATGATATCACCTTTCTTTAATCCGGCTTTTTCTGCTGGTGAAGATGATACTACTTCTAGAATTGCTACTCCTTTTTCAACACCTTTTGGTAAAGTTATTCCAGCCTGCCATAAGTAATAACTATCTGTTATATCTAACATACTTATTCCAATATATGGTCTCTTTACTGATTCACCTTTTTCAATGATACCAGCATATGATAGAGCGTCTTCTATTGGGATAGCAAAGCCCATTCCTTCAACACTATAACTTGTTGTTGAACTTGTTTTTTCTTCTGTAAGTTTTAAAGATGTTACTCCTATTACTTCTCCATTTACATTACATAATGGACCACCACTATTACCTGGATTTAAAGCAGCATCTGTTTGTAATACTTTCATATAGTAATCAGAATTACTTCCGGAGAATGATACTGCTACTAAACGATCTTTTCCTGATAGGATTCCTTTTGTTACTGTACCACTATAAGTATCTCCAAGTGGGGCTCCTACGGCAAAGGTAGTGTCTCCTAATTTTATTTTATCAGTGTTTCCTAATGTTGCTACTTGCTTTATACTTGCAGCACTTACTGTTAATACTGCTATATCTGAATATGTCTCTCCTCCTAAGATTTGAGTATCTGCTGATGTCCCATCACTAAAGATTACTTTAGCAGAATCGCCTCCTGATATAACATGATTATTTGTCATTATATAGGCTGTTGATCCTTCTTTTTTATAGACAAAGCCTGTTCCTGTAGATACTGCTTTACCATCTTTATAAGTGGCTACTGTTACAGTGGCATCATATATTTTATCTACTGCTCCGGATATGCTATTTTCATTTATTGTATAGTTTCCCCCTTTAGTTACTGAATTTGTTGTACCTCTATTTAATTGATTTATTACTAGATATGTCCATACTGAACCACCAATAAAGGCTACTAATACTAAAAGAGGTATTATTATTTTATTATTTTTCTTATTCATTATTATCACCTACTTATCTATTATTTCTATATAATTTTCTGGAAATCCCATTCTATCTAATACTTTACTTATTGGAATGGTATCCACTCTTCCATCTAACAATTCTATTTCATATTCTATTTCTTTCATCATTAAACGAAAGGCTTTTTTATTTAGTAATATTTTAAAGATTATAATTACTGCAAATAAGTCATTTTTACCATAAATATATTCGCCATCCATTTTTGGTATTTCCATCATATCATGATATTCTGTATCCGGTATTACTCTTTCGGTTTTATGTTCAAACACGATATCTTCATGAGCACATAAATTTCGATAGTTGGATAATATTATTAGTATATCTGATAAGACACTTGGTGTAGTATCAAAAACTTCTGCTACTTCTATTTGGTCTTCTTTCTTTAATATAGTATATAATTCACAAACTATTCCGAATGATAATACTTTTACTAAAACCCATAAGGGGATATAACCGTAGTTATTTATGTAGTGTATTGTAGCATTATGGGTTGTAGCATTGATTCTTATTTGTCTTTTCATCTTATCAATTAAGTCACGAACACGGCGTGCTTTATCATGATCTTGAGTGAAGTTTTTAGGATTTAAATAATCTTTTTCACGATATCCATACTTCTTGGATAATTGATATGATATTACTGATTTTAATTGATTTTCGATAACAAGTACATTTTTAAATATTATATTTCTAAAATTCCTATCAAATGTGAATAATGAGTATATTTCATTAAAAGTTGTACCAGGTATGAATTTTCTTTCCTTTTGCGATATAAGGAAGGCGTGACGATAACCCATTAAAAAGAAATAGTTTTCTCTGAGTAGGGTATCTTTAACGACATTTTCATCTTCAATTATAAGACCTTTGTTTTTTAATATTTCTACTTGTTCATTTATTGTCTTAAAATTTTTCTCCACAATATCAACTCCCATTATTCTGTATTAAAGTATATCATAGTTTTGAAAAAAATGATATATTTTTTGTTATTTTTTTTTAATTATGCTTATTTTTCAATTTAACTATATTATGTTCTTTTATTATTTATAACAAATATTGTAAACTTAGTATCTTTTTGATATAAAAAATGATATAATAGACTTGTATATTACAATGTATATAGTAATAATTATAGAGGAGGAATGATGATAAAGAAAAGAGTATATGCAATTTTAGTATCTATTGCTATTGTTTTGTTACTTACTGGATGTGGTGAATCATCTCAAAATAAAGAACTTTTATATGGTGAGTGGACCTATTTAGGAAAAAGTGGTATTGATAATTCATTTTTTTATTATAAATTTAATAAAGATGGAACGTTTGAACATAGTAAATGTATGGGTGACAACTGTAATTATGGAGAAGCAGAATGGAGCGGTACATATAAGTTAAATGGTAACAGAATAAAACTTAATGTTAAAAAGGAAAATCAAAAAACTGATAGATTTGGATTTAAAATTGCTATAGAAGATTCACTTGTTGTCGATTTTGACAATATGTATTTATGTGATGGTGAAGAAGGGCTTGATTGTTCTCAAAAGTATGAGAAATAAGTATACAAAATATTTATTGATTAATGCTTTACACTTTTATTTTTGAAATTTAAAAGGAATATATCTACTACTGGAGTTTAAAGTATATTCCTTTTTTTATTAGAATATCTGAAGAATTATAGTCTAATGGGACATAGCCATCTTTTAGTAGTTCTTCAATTACTATCATGTTATAGTTGGCTGCGAATAAGAGATTTATGACAAATAACATTGCAATACATATGATTATACCAATTATAAAGGGAATGAAGCACATTATTAAAGTTGAAACTGCTACTTCAGTCATTAACATGATATAAAACATTTTATAATTCTTTTTCTTGATTGGATATAAGAATCCTAGGTAAACCATTTCTGGTATAAAACCATAGTCGCATTCTACTGGTGGTGTGTATTCATCATATTTTAAATATATTTTTTGCATATATTATCACCCTTCTTAGTCTCTATTAGAAGTATACACTATTTTTGTATTTTTTGAAAGTGTTTTTATTTATTTTGATAATATTTTTCGATTGAATCACTAATTAGAGTTATTAATTTATTTTGATAATTGATATCTCTTAAAAGATAATTATCGTTTGGATTGGATATAAATCCAGCTTCAATTAATACTCCTGGAGACTTTATATATTTATACATGTAGTAAGTATTGTCTTTTTTTATTTCTCTAACATTAGATATGTTTTCTTTTAGATGATTAGTTATGGTTTCAGCGATAATTTTATTTTCTTTATTATTACCTGTATAAAATACTTGAAGACCTCTCCATGAAGGGGATGGTGAAGCATTTAAATGTATGGATATATACATATCAGGAGAAATATCATTTATATATTTAGCTCTATTGTATAAGTCGTTTCGTTTTCTATTAATAGTTGTTGTGGATAAGTCGTTGTTATCTTTACGAGTTAGGTAAACGGTTGCTCCTCTTGATATTAATTCTTTTTCTAATTTTTTTGTAAGAATTAAATTAAGTTTGCTCTCTTTGATGGGACCACTGCTGGCACCTTCATCCTTGCCACCGTGTCCGGCATCTAAAATTATTACCTTTCCCAGTAAATTTAAATTTTTTACAGTAGCAGTTACTCTGGGTAAACATAATGTGACAAGAAAAAAGCATATTATTATAAGTAGTTTATATTTATTCATATTACACCTACTTAAATATATGCTTTTTATTTATTCAAAATAACTTCCCCCAATAAACTCTCTTAATATTGAAGTTTTTGGTACAGTTTCACTTGGTATTGGTAAAACGAACTTTAATAATTCTATTAGTCTTTGAGCTAATTGATAGTTAGGGTCATCTTCGGATATGGTAAATAACAATGGCTCAGCATATGTTTTGATGACTGCTAGTTCATAGGCTAGGCTGGTGTTAAACATAACATCGGCATTATCTTGATATGGGAAGACATATTTTTCTTCTCCATCGCGAACATCGGACCATGATTCAAGCGTTTTTGATGGATTATATCCTCTTGTTCGATTATCTCTTACAATTCTTCTTAATAATCTTAAATCAGTCATACCAATACGATTATCATTATCAATATTTAGATATATTAATGGACTTATGTATACTTTAAACTTTTTCTTTCTAGGTATATTAGTTAATAATTCTTCATTTAAAGCATGTAAGCCTTCAATTATTAGAATATCATTATCTTTTAACTGAACTGTTCTTTTATATTCTTTTTTTCCTTCAATAAAGTTAAATGTTGGTACTGTTACTTTAGTTCCCTTTAACATTTTACTAACTTGACTATCAAATAATTTTACATCAATAGCATTAAGAGACTCGAAATCCGGCTTACCATTTGGTCCTAATGGAGTTTCTGATCTTTCTAAGAAATAGTCATCTAATGATAGATGAGTGGGATTTAATCCTAGACTTCTTAAATATAAAGATAATTTCATGGCACTAGTTGTTTTACCTGAACTTGATGGTCCTGATAATAATATTACTTTATAGTCATCTTTATTTAAAACTATCTGCTCTGCGATACTAAGTAATTTATAGTCCTGCATTATTTCTGATAATTGAATGATATCTCCGGCATTATTATTAGTTATAAATTCATTTAATTCTCCTAGGTTGTTTATATTTAAATTGTTTCCCCATGTTCCATATTCTTCAAGACTATTGAAATAATTCTCATGATGGGTATATTTTACTACTTTGTTATTATCATATATTGATGGGAATCTTACTACGACACCATGGTCTTTAATTAATGATAGGTCAAAATATTTTAAAGAACCTGTTGTATATGGAAGGGCTCCAATTATATAGTTATAGGTATCTCCTAGTTTATATAGGGTTACAAAATTTGTTTTTATATAGAATAATGTTCTTACTTTATCCTCTCTTTTTTTATTCTTGAAATATGCTATGGCATCTGATTTAGATGTTTCTATTTTTGTAAAAGGTATATTTTCTTTTATTTTTTCTTTCATTATCTTTTTTATTTTTGTTATATCTTCAGTAGTTAATGGTTTATTTACTTTGCAATAAATTCCTTTATCAATTGAATGTTTAACTATTATTTGAGTATCTTTTCCTAAAGCTTCAACTGCTGATACTTCAAATAGATAAAGTAATCCTTTTTCATAGATTTTATTTCCTTCTTTGGTATTTAAATCATATATATATAGTTTACCATTTTTAGTTAGTGTTTCTTCATAGTCAATCATATTATTGTTATAAAGGGCTCCTACTACGGTATTTGTTAATTTATCTTTTTCTTGTTCAATTATCTCTTTTAATTTTATTCCTTTTACATATTCTTTTTTTTTATTATTATCCAAAGTTATTATTATTGTTTCCATATTATTCCTCCTTTTGGATAGTCTATATTATTATTATATCATAGTTTGTTATATTTTGTCATACTTTTTTTGTTATGAATAGACTATCTATATATTATACTAATTATGGGTGACTAATTATGAATTTAATTCCTACGATTATTGAAAAGAATGATATAGGCGAGAGAGCATATGATATTTATTCGAGATTATTAAAAGATAGAATTATTATTTTGAATGGAGAAATTAATGATAATACTGCTAATGTTGTGGTAGCAGAGTTTTTATATTTAGATAGTTTAAATAGTGATGATATTTGTTTATATATTAATTCTCCTGGTGGTTCTATTACTGCGGGTATGGCTATCTATGATACAATGAATTTTATTAAAAGTGATGTATCCACAATTTGTGTGGGAATGTCGGCATCAATGGCTGCTTTTCTATTGGCTGCTGGTAAAAAGGGTAAAAGATGTATTCTTCCCAATGCAGAAGTTATGATTCACCAGCCCCTTGGAGGAGCGCAAGGCCAAGCAACAGAAATTAAAATTGCCGCTGAAAGGATATTAAAACTTAAGAAAAAACTTAATAAAATTTTAGCCGAAGTTACTGGTAAAGATATTACTACAATTGATAATGATACGGAAAGGGATTATTTTATGGATAGCATGGAGGCTTTAAACTATGGTATTGTTGATAAAATATTAAAATAGAACTTCTATTGAAGTTCTATTCTATTTTTGTATTTCCTGTTTTAGTATATCCTTCTAATGATGTCTCTGTTGACCATTTTGTTTCTTTATTTTTTTCAACATAACGATAGTATGTTATGGTATCATAATCTCCTGATGGTTTTTCTTCTATTATTTTAGGAGACATAAATTTAACTGTTACTTTTAATGGTACAAAGTATACATTATTATAAGATGATATGCTTGTATTTATATCATTTAATGTAACATCTATGTAGAAAGATCCTTTACGATAGTATGGAGATAATTTATATGTAAAATTGTCTTCAGTTAATGAGTAATTTTTAATACTATCTGGTAATTTATTTATTTTTGTTCCTTTAGATATTGATGCATTATTACTAGATAAGAATTCTTTTTCATTATTTGATAGGAATTCTACCTCTTTAACTATAGTAAAGTAGTAATCTTTATTTGGAACTTTATCTAATTTTATAGTGTAAGAAGCTGATGCACTGTTTTTAGATACCGCTCCTAATGTGTAGTATTCTTCAGTTGCAGTACTATAATACTCATACTTATTTTCTATATTATCGCCAGTTTTATTACCTTTTGCCCATTTACTATATGTTGTTGTTTCTTTTACATATTCGTAATATGTTGTTTTTGTAGTGTTTGTGCTAGTGTTAGTACTGGTTGTATCTTTGTTAGTATCCTTATTTGTGTTATCTTTAGTTTCTTTTGTACTACAGTTTTTGCAATCTTTAAAACTAAATTTTCTTGTTATGGTATCTTTTTCTTTGCCACATACTAAAGTAGTTTCTACTTTATAATCTTTTTTATTTCTAGTTATTTTGGAGTAACTTTTTTTTACGTCACAAGTTGATTTTTTATTTTCATTGATAGAAACAATTAATTTTTTTTCTATCATTTCCTCTAATGTTATTTTAGTACTTTTTCCTTTTTCTTGTGGTAAATCTATTTCTTTAAAATAAGAAACTGCTACTTCTTCCATGTTATTAATATTATTTTTAAATGTTTCTGTTGGTTTACTACTATTTATTATTTTTGATACTAACCATATTAATATTATAGCAAATATGAATATGATTATTATTTTAATAAATAAGCTTAACCAATTTATTTGTCTTTCATCTTCCATTATATAAAACCTCCCTATTTTGGTGATATTATATTAATTCAACAATGAATATTATTAAACATATTATTAATAAAAATATTAGCAGTATGATTTCTTTTATGATGGTATTTATTTCTTTTATCTGTTTAATTATTTCTTTATTTAGCATATAATATCTTCCCTAAAATTGTAATTTATTATAGCATAGAGATAATTAGTTGTCAACAGATAAATAAACTATTGTGCATCCATCATTTAAGTTATCGGTATGATATTTTGTTACTTCTTTTCTTTTACTTAATACATTATGAACTGATTTTCTTACTACTCCTAGTCCTTTACCGTGTATTATTAATATTTTATCATTTTTTAGTATTATATTTTCATCTATAAAATCTTCGGTAGCTACGCGTGCTGTTTCTCTATCATAACCATGAAGATCTAGAGATGGTAAATTCTTTAAAAATATATCTTCCATAAAATCACCATTATATATTATAGCAGATATTTATAAATATTAAAACAATAAGATCACTAATATGGCAATCTTATTGTCACTTTTGTACCTTTATTCAGTTCTGATGTAAATAATAATTCTCCATTATGGGATTTTATTATCTCATTTGATAGGGCTACTCCTAATCCAGTGCCATTTTGTTTAGTAGTATAAAACATTTCTTTGATATTCTTTAATGTTTCCTCATCCATTCCTATTCCATTATCTTCGATTAATATGTCTAAATAGTTTTTATATAGATTGGAAGATATTTCTATTTTACCATTTTCTGTACAGGCTTCGCAGGCATTTTTTAATATATTTATAATTACTTGTTTTAATCTTTCATAATCTCCATTAAAATAAATTTCTTGATCATTACGATTTTTATATTCTAACTTTATTTTTTTATTAGTCATAAGTATTTTAAAAGAATCATAAACATCATCTAATAGACAGTTTAAATCTATTTGCTCTTTCACTACTTTAATTTTATTATACTCGACAAAATCACTTATAATATTTAAGCTTCTATTTATTTCTTGTTTCATTATATTAATATATTTTAAGGCTTTTTCCTCTTTATTTAAATCAATCATATCTATATATCCTTTACAAACTGCTAATGGATTTTTTATTTCATGAGTTAATTTAAATAATGCATTTTTTATTTTTTTATCTTTTTCTAACATTTTAATTGTAGTGTTTAGTGATTCTATTTTATCCATTACTTTAAATAAATATAGAATAGAAAATGTTGCAAAATAATAGATAAAAACTATTATTAATAATAATACAAAATCATTTACTGATACTTTTATGTCTTTAAAAAAATATTCAAATGATAGAAAGAAGCCCTGAATTATAGCTATTGATAATATAAATGAGTCACTGGTAAGATTCTTTTTTCTAGCACATAAGTATAAACCTAGATATGATGCATATTTTATAATCATTATGATTACCTCTATATTTAGAACATAATAACTATATAAAACATTTATGATTGATAAAAATATACCTAAATAATGTTTCTTTTTCATGTAAGCTATTACTATTGGAATATTACAAAATAATAATACTTTGGTATTTATTTCACTAGGAATATATTTTAAGCATAAATATAACGATGTAATTAAAGCTATTGTTAACAACGTATCTTTATTGTTATTATCTATATTTTCTCGATAGCAAACTAAAACTAAATATACTAATATAGGAAATGTAATTAATATTAAATTTAATATTATATCTTTTATTATAAATAAATTCATTCTACCACCTTCAAAGCAATTATACGGCTTTACTTTGTCGATTTTTGTCGAATTAAGTCGAAAAAAAGAACTTTTTGTAATTTTTTGTAATTACATAAGTTCTTATTTTAATTCATCTATATATTTTTTTAATTTTTTAGCATCTGATCCTAGAATTATTTTTAATTGGTCATCTATTTCAACAACACCTTTAGCTCCTAATTTCAGAATTCCTTCCTTATTTGCTTTAGTTATATCTTTTAATGTTACTTTGAATCTAGACATTTCTACTTCGGTATCAAGAATATTATCTTTACCTCCTAGTAAATCAACTAATTTATTAAATTCTAATTTAATATTCTTTTTATTCATTTTCACAATGGCAAGGGCTATTATTAATAAGACTACCATTATGATTATATATTGATATAGTTCCACTTTATCTTCCACCTCTATTTAATTATACTATTTTTTTTGCTATATTACAAGCAATATTTTTTTTAGTCAAAACAAAGTGTCAGTTACTCAATAGTTAACATAAAAAATGTTAATTATTTTGATTAATTTGTTTTATTAATTTCTATTTTCTGCTACTGCATTAGTGATATACTTGATTTGTAGGTAAAAATATGAGAGAAAAAATTTTAAGTACTGCTATGATTAATATTAAAAATAAATATCCAGAATATAATGATGATAAACTAGAAGAAATTAGCTATGGTCTTGAAGCACTTTATATTACTTTTACTAAAACAATTGTTATATTTGGTATTTCGTTAGTTTTAAATATTTTTAAGGAAGTTCTCTGTATATTGTTGTGTTACAACATAATAAGAACTACAGCTTTTGGTATGCATGCTAAGAAAAGTTGGCACTGCTATATCATATCTGGTGTACTTTTTATTGGTACTGCTACTATATGTAAATATGTTGATGTTAATATATATGTAAAATATATCATTAGTATTATAGCTTTTATTACACTTGTAAGATATGCTCCTGCCGATACATATAAAAGACCACTTATAAATAAATACAAAAGAAAAAGGTATAAAGTTATGACTATAATAACAAGTATGATATATTTGATATTTATTATTTTACTTAAAAATAGTGTTGCTAGTTCATTCTTGTGCTTTGGACTACTAGATGCAAGTTTGATGATCCATCCTTTTGTATACAGGATGTTTCAATTGCCATATGATAACTATAAGAACTATATTGTTACTTATCGTTAAGTTGGAAAAATATAAGATTAGGAGGTAAAAAGATGTTTGCTGGATTATTGAATTGGATCGGTTCATTATCTGCTAAAGCAGGTACTAAAGCTTGTCTATTATGGTATGTTGATGAGCCTAAAATGCCAAAAAGTTTATTAAAATAGCCTTTTAAACTAAAACAATAAAAAAAGAATCAAAAATACCGCAAGCTGATTCTTTTTTTATTTATTTTTCATTTATTTTGATAGTTTGAATATACAAGCTATCAGTTATTTTAGTTTCAGAAGTTATTCTATTATTTTCATTTAAAATTCTTTTTACTAATAATAATCCATGACCTCTATTTTTACCTTTAGTACTATATCGTTCATTGCCAACTTTATCTTTTTCAATGGCATTATCATAAGTATTTGAAATTATAATTTGAATAATACCTTTAGCTTCATATATTTCTATTCCTAATTTTTTATCTTTAGAAGTACTTGCTGCTTCAATAGCATTATCTAAGTATACTCCTATTATTCTAGTTAAGTCTTTAAAATCTTTAGTTTTCATATTTCCTAAATAACTATTTTCAACTAGTTTAGAAATATTTAATGAAACTTTTATTCCTCTTTTTTCAGCTTCAATAAATTTATAATAGAAAAAGCCTTTCAAACCATTAGATGGTAAATATTTAAATTTAGAGAATTTTGCACTTTTAACACTTTTCTTATCTCCAATAATGCTATCAATATAACTACATAATTCCTTATCATTTTCCTCAGATAATTTACTTCTTATAGTTAATAGTTCATTTTTTGATTCGTGATTAATTGTTCTTTGCTCTTCAATATCACTTTCATAGTTTTTCATTATTGTTAATAAATCATCATATTTCTTAAACATATTTTCATTATCCATCTTTTGTCTTAATAATGTTACTAAAATAACTATTAATGTTATTATTACTAATAAATAGGTATAGATATCATTATCATGTCTAAAATTACTAATTAAGTTATAAAAGAATATAGCAATAGTAATTAAAGTTAAGGCAGAAACAGTCACTATCTTAACATTATTAGATAATTTATAGTTAACTACTGTTTTTAATGGTTTCCTTAATAAATATATTAATATTATCATTAAAAAATTTATTACTATATTAGATATTACTCCGCCAGCTAAATATGTATGAAAATAGTTTTTATCTATTCCTAATATTTTAGTGGCAAAACCAAGAGTTAATAAATCTGGTACTATTGTTATCACTGCGTAAATTATTGATGAAAATATTGATTTATATACTTTTTTATCAAATACTATGTAAAAATATATAGCATATATGGTGCATAGTATTACTGTTTTATAGGTTCCTTTTAAATACAAATATGCTATTGTATGTAATATAGCAAAGAGTATTAATATTAGTATGTTTTTTAATTTTATATTCTTCTTTGATTCCTCTTTTGATGTTACTAATCCAAAGACATGGACTGATATCATCATAAAGATACTACTCAAAAATATCTTCAAAACTTCCAACACGTTGTCTCAACCCCTTTCTACATCCAGCACTCAACAAGGTAGTTGATGCACCATTTTTGAAGTGGATTGTGAATTTTGCATATTCAACTTTACTTATATTTTCTAAATTAACTAAACATGCTTTATGTGAACGATAAAATAATGGTGATAATTCTTTTTCCATACTTGTTATTGTTTTAATTGTATATTTTGGTTTATCATTCATAAAGTGAATAATACATTTTGATCCAGATGGATCTTTTTCTATGTAAGTTATATTCCTACATAAAACTTTGTATGTTGTATATTTGTAATTGAATGTTAGTACTCTATTTCTTAAAAGTCTATCTATTATATACCTTATGGTGTCCTCTACTCTTTGGGGATAAATTGCACTTTTTTCAACATAATCAATAGCTTCTAATCTTGAAAAGAATATATCATTTTTACATTCTGGATGGGCTGTTATAAATACTATATAACTTTTATCATCTTGTTCTCTTATTCTTGAGGCTATTTCTAAACCTCCTACTACTGGTAATTCAACATCTAGTAAATAAATTTTTGTATCAAATGGTTCATTTATTATTTTTTCTAATTTTTCATTATATCTTTGAAATTTTTCTACCTTATATTCAATGTCGGCATATTTCATCATTGATTTGGTAATTGTTTGTACTGCAATATTTAATTCTTCTGCGTCATCTTCGCATACTATAAACTTTAGCATTCTTTATCTTCCTCCCATACTGCTAGTTACTTTTATTAATACCACTTTTTAATTCTTTTATTAGATTGTATGAAATAATATCATTAGATACTTCTATTATTTCTGTAGCATAGTCTGCTCTTTCTTTTATGTATTCTTCACCCACTCCTTCTTTAATTATATCATATATTTCTGCTTTTGGTGCATTATAATATACTTTTGATGTTAAAAATGAGCCATCAACAAAAACTACAGTGTTATCTTTATCCTTTAAACTAAATATATCATGACCTATTTGGTAATCACTATGTATTCCTAGCATATTACCAATAGTAGGTAATACATCTATCATTCCAGTCGGGGTATCTACTTCAATATTATATTTTTTATCTTTAGTCCAAATTATTAACGGTACTTTTCGATCGAGCTCATAATCGTATTTGTTATATGGTTTATATTTATCATTTTCTTTAGTTCTTATTTTGTTTTCAATAGCATCATAATTATATAATAAATTAAAGTCATTATAACTTAGTCTTGCATCATGATCTCCATATATTATCAAAACGGTATTATCTAATAGTTTCTTTTTATTTAACTCTTTAATAAATTCTCCAATAGCAGAATCTGCATAGTGAACAGACCTTAAGTAGTTATTCATTGTTGTTCCTTCAAGATAATCTCTTGTTATAGTGCTATAACCGGTATCAACTGATATTGTAGTATCAAATTCTTCCATTAAATCAACATCATCAAAAGGTGTATGATTAGAGAGCATTATTAACAGGCCATAAAATGGACTATCATTTGTTTCTTTTATTTTTTCTATTTTTTCTACTGATTGTCTAAAAAATGATTTATCTGATAAACCTAAACCTATCGTTTCGTCAATCACATATGATTCTTTACTATAAAAATCATCATATCCTAATGCTTTATACATATTGTTTCTATTCCAAAAGTCACCAGTATTTGCATGCATACTAAATGTATAATAACCTTTATCTTTTAATAAGTTTGGTATGGCAACATATTCTCTATCAAAATAGTTTACAAAGGCTGTTCCTTTTGTTGATGGCATTAAAGATGTATTAAAAGTAAACTCACTATCACTGCTTGTTCCTACTCCCACTTCAGCATAAAAATTGTTAAAAAATATTCCTTCTTTTGCAAGTTTATTTAAATTAGGGGTTACTTCTTTTCCATTAAACTTTAAACCCATAGGAAAAGTTTGCATACTCTCTGCATGAATTACAATAACATTTTTTCCTTTAAATATATCTGTATATTCATTAGTTGTTTTTTTATAAGGATGTTCTTTATAATAGTCTGTAACTTTTTTTAAAGATTTATCGTGTCCAAAAATACTATTTATTTTAGGCGTTAAGCTTTGAAAAAAGTCATCCAGTTGATATATATATATTCCATAATTCATTACCACTGATTCTCTATTCCATAATTTATATAATCTATTCCAAGAACTTAGTGGCATTGTTAGAGCACCACTTATAAGTAAAATTAAAATAGTTATTAGAACACTTTTATTCAGTTTATTTTTCTTAGCTGAAATTTCTTTTGCTAATTTATTTTTCTTTTTTAGATAATAATAAGATAAATATAATATTATTGGTGCTGCAATATATATTAAATCTGGAACTCTTAAAACGTTTTTAAATATGGCATCTTTTACATCACTGGCAAAAGAAATATTAGCAATTATTGAAAATGAGGCATATGAACTATAGTAATGGTAATATATGCTATTTACAATACATATTATGGTAAATAATATTGTCATAGCCATATAATAATATATTCTTTTTTTGATTTTTATTTTTTGGGCTAATAGGGTAATTATTAGTAAAAAGGATAAGTCAATAATAAATGGTGAATATCTTAATCCATTATTAACTGTGTTTATACGAAGTAATAGTGCATTTATTAAATTAAGTAAAATAAATATTACTTCTAGTAAATTGTTCTTGTAAATTACTGCTAATAGCTTTTTAATTTTCTTTTGTATTTTTTCTTTTTTCATTTCCATCACTAGATTAATTGTATCAAATTTCTAATAAAAAATCTATGATATGTTTTACAAAATAAAAATAATGTGAATTAATCACATTATTTTTGAGTATCAAAACCAAATTTTTTATTAAATTTCTCAACTTGTCCTTTTTTAGAACCTAATGTTTGTTTTCCAGTATAAAAAGGATGACATTTTGAGCATACTTCAACTTGAATATTTTCTTCAGTTGATTTTGTTTTAAATGTATTTCCGCAAGCACATGTTACAGTTGCTTCTACATAATTTGGATGAATGTTTTTTTTCATTTTTTTCTCTCCTTCCGCCATGACAAATGTCATAGTAATAAAATTACATGGTATATTATATCAGTTATTTTGTATTTTTTCAACTATTATTTGAGAAATTTTTTCATATCCTTCTAAATTTGGCACAAAAGTATCTTTTTTTGAGAAATAATTAGGATTGTTACTTAGAATCTTTGATAAATCTACATATATAAATTCTCTTTTTTGACACTCTATTTCTAATTTGTAATTTGCATAATCAAAAATATCATCTTTTGTTCCTAAAACGTTATAATATCCTAGAATTATTACTTTTTGATGATGAAACTTATTTATGTAGTTCATTATTTTTGTATAATCATTAATTAGTGAATCTATATAAGTATATATATTTTGATTATTGTTTAAAATTTTATTATATATTTCACTCATCCCTAATGATACTGTAATTATATCAGATTCTTTTATAAGTCTATTAAGTGAATAATTATCTTTTTTTTCGTTATATGATAATATTCTTATTATGTCTAACATACGATAGTCATTCGAAGTAAATGTATTGTTGTATTCTTTTAACATTCCTTTATCTTTTAAATAATCTCTTATATAGTTGCTATAACCATTATTTGATACTCCATATTCATTTGTTCCTTTTGATAAAATGTCTCCTAGTGTCAGATATGACACTTTTTTATCTATTGTTAAATTATATATAAAATAGCATGCTATGAATATAATTAATACCAATATGATTTTTTTCATAATTCACCTAATTAATTATATTTATATTAGTTCTATTTTAGCACCTACTTTAGATAACTTTTCACATATGTTATCGTATCCCCTTAAAATATATTTTATATTATCTATTTGAGTTATTCCATCCGCTATTAAACCACATATTAGCATAGAGGCACCACCTCTTAAATCTGTTGCTGTTACATTTTTGCCATGTAGTGGTGTTATTCCTTTTACTTTTGCTATTTTGTTGTTCTTTACTATGATGTTTGCTCCCATTCGATTCGTGTCATATATATTTTGAAATCTATTTTCATATATTGTTTCTTCAACAGTACTTGTACCACGACATCTGGTTAGGAATGGTATTATTGGTTGCTGTAAATCTGTTGGAAAACCTGGATATGGTTGTGTCTTTACATTTACTGATTTATACTTATCTTTGGCATTTATTATTATTTCATCTTCTTTTATTTCCATATCTGCGCCTGCTTCTATTAATTTTGAAGTTAATGATTCTACATGAGTTGGTATAATTCCTTTAATTTTTAGATTTTCTCCTAATAGTGCACCTATAATAATGTAAGTGCCTGCTTCTATACGATCCGGAATTACTTCGTGAAAGGCTTTATGAAGATGTTCCACTCCTTTAATTGTAATTGTTTCAGTACCTGCGCCTCTTATTTTGGCACCCATATTATTTAAAAAGGTAGCTACATTTACTATCTCTGGTTCTTTGGCAGCATTCTCTATTGTTGTAACTCCCTTTGCTTTAGTAGCCACTAGTAAGGCATTGATTGTGGCACCTACACTCGGCATATCAAGATATATTTTGTTTCCTTTTAATTCTTCTGCTGTTATTGTATATCTATTTTCTTCCTCTATTATTGTTGCACCTAATGCACGATAGGCTTTTAATGTTTGATCTATAGGCCTTTCACCTATTGAGCAGCCACCTGGAAAATACATTTCTACATGTTTATATTTTCCCAATAGTGATGACATAAAATAATATGATGCTCTTAATTTTTGGGACATTTCTTCGGGGATTTCTTTATTAATTATCTTACTTGAATCTATTACTATACTATCTTTTGTTCTTTTGATATCTGCATTCAAATATGTTAAAATTTCTTCTAAAGAATCTACATCGGATATATTTGGTACATTACTTATTTCTACTATTTCATCACATAGTATTGCGGCGGGAATTAATGCTACAACACTATTTTTTGAGCCTGAAATGTCTATTGTTCCCGACAATTTATGTCCCCCTTCTATTTTGATTTTTGGCATTTTACTCCTCCACTCTTTACTTTATTGTATTCTTTAATGGAGTTTTAGTCAATGATAATAATTGTTTTTACATTTTATTTACACATTATTTTAGTATATATAAAAATCCTAATATGAAAAGTACCATTCCTCCTAATATGGTTGATATTTTTCCATACTTTCTATTTAATGTGTCTCCTAAATTTAATCCTAAATATGTAAATAGCATGCTTGTAACGCAAAATACAGTTGATGAAAAAATGCAATTTTTGGTTATTAATGATAATCCTATTCCTGTTGTTAAACTATCTATACTTACAGATAATCCGAATATTAAATAGCTAGGAAATGTTAAAAGAAATTTATTGTTATTTTCTTTAAAACTAGATATTATCATTTCTACTGCTATTAGGGATAATATTATGCCCACTAAAATGTTAGTATTTATTAGAATTTTGCTTGTTATTAAATTTCCTATTATTACACCGATTAAGGGCATTATGAAATGATATACTCCTACTATCAATGATAATAATAGTTTGTCTTTTTTTGCTATTCCTTGCGTTCCATATATTAGTGCTAATGAAAAAGCATCCATAGATAGACTTACTGCAATTAAAAATATTGTTATTATTTTCAATCTTATCACCTATCTAAATATATGTATTGATTTTTAAAATATTTTGTTTATTTGTTTTATTAACCATGATTTATATTCTATGTCTGTTTTATTTTGTAAATCTACTAAGCATAAATTAGGAAACAAAAAACACCACCAATTATTTCCTTCTCCATTACCAATAGTTATTACGATTGATTCGTAATATCCTTCTTTATATTTTATATTGCGATACTCTTTAGCAGGAAAATAATTATATCCAAAGTTTATTTTATAACTCATATCATAATTATTTTCTTTAAATATATTTCCTATGTCATTATCTAGATTTTCTATATTTGCATTTATTAAAGTTCGAGCTTCTTTTAAGTCGCTTACTTCTTCTAGCAAAGTATAGGTGTTTTCTTCTAAATATTTTTTTACTTTATTTTTTATATTTTGATCTACTGAGGTATTACTATTTGGAATAACTCTTAATCTAATGGCACTATCTGGTATTACTACTTCATTATTTTTAATTTCTAGATATATTAATGTTGATACAATTAAAGTTAATATGATTATAATTTTTTTCATAAAAAATATCACCCTTTCTTTTAAGTTATGAGTGATATTTGTCTTTTTTATTCTTATTTTTGTAATTTTATTATTATTTGATAGTCTTTTGTTGTATCAATTTCTTCTAATGAGACATTATAGCCAGCCTTTTTAATATCTGTTACTGCATCTTGTGCTAGTTTTATTGCTGTTGCATATTTTATTTTTGATATATTATTTACATTATTATTTTCTTCTATTTTAGGAATTTCATTATTAGTTAGAGTCATATTATCATTTTCCTTTTGTGGCGTTTCTAATTTTGAATTTTCTTCTGGTGTATCTAAACTATTTATATTTATAAAATCAATATTTTTGGTTTGAGTATACACATTTGGATTTTTTTGTTCTTCATGTGTTGATGGCTCATTAGCTTCATATAGTGGATTTTGCGTCTTGTCAATAGGAATTGTTAAATCTATGTTATGTTCATTGCTATTTGAAATTGGTGGTGTTTCTTTAGTAATTCCAAGCAGATTTTTAATATATTCATCAGTATCCCTTACATTTATTCTTTCACTAATTATTTTATTTAATACTTGCTTTTGTAAATCTTCATCTTTTATTTGTAATAAACATCTTGCATGACGCTCAGATATTAAATTATTCATAAGAGCAACCTGGACTTCATTGGTTAGTGACAATAATCTCATTTTATTAGCAATGGTTGATTGACTTTTTCCCATTCTTTTTGCTAATTCTTCTTGAGTAAAATTGCCCATATCTAGTATTTTCTTATATGATTTTGCTTCTTCAATGGCACTTAAATCTTTTCTTTGAATGTTTTCTATTAATGCTAATTCTGCACTAGTTTGATCGTCCATTGTTCCTACAATTGCTGGAACTTCAGTTAAACCTGCAATTGTTGAAGCTTTATATCTTCTTTCTCCAGCTATGATTTCATATTTGCTTCCTAAATCTCTTAATATTAATGGTTGGATTATTCCATGCTCTTTTATGGAACTTGCTAATTCATTTAATGCCTCTTCATCAAATGTTAATCTTGGCTGAAATCTGTTTGGTATTATGTCTGAAAGTTTTACCATTACTACTTCTTTATTCATTTTCATAGTTATACACCCTCTTTTAATTTCTTCTTTCCTACTCTAATATAATAATACTATAATTTTGTAGATTTTACAAGTTATTTTGTAATTTTTTTTGCATTGTTATTAAAAAAAGAAGAAACTAGTATGTCTCTTATATTTCTTTTTTTAGTATTTCATTATATCTTCTTGGGTATTTTTTATCTGTTTTTTTTGTCTTCGTATACATAATTATTGTTCTTAAGCTATTTTCTACTGGTAAATTAAATATTATTCTTTTTTTCTCTTGGATGCTTAATTTGTTTAAATAATTTTCTATATTTTGTTCTTCATTTTCGACATTAGCCTTCATTGCTATAAAATTGCCATTTACTTTTAATAATGGTATTCCATACTCTAACAAATGCTTTAATGGGGCTACTGCTCGTGCTGTTACTATATCAAACTTTTCTCTATTTTTTTGGGCATAATCTTCGCTACGCTCATTTATCACGATAACATTATTTAATTTTAGTTTTTCCTTTACTAAATTTAGAAAATAACATTTTTTACCATTTGATTCTATTAATGTTATTTTAGTTTTTGGAAAGCATATTGCTAATACTAGGCCAGGAAAACCAGCACCCGAACCTAAATCACATATGTTTTGACTATATATATCTATTATTTTATTTATTGTTAAACTATCATAAAAATGCTTTAAATATACTTCATTTTGTTCAATTATTCTTGTTAAATTATATTTTTCATTTTCCTCTTTTAAAATAATATAATATTCCTCTAGTAATGTTAATTGTTGTTTGGTTAGTTCTATATTTATTTTTTTTAATTCATTAATAAATTCTTCTTTATTCATTGTATTGTTTCCTTAAATATACTAATAATATTGATATATCAGCAGGGTTTACTCCACTTATTCTTATTGCTTGAGCAATGTTTAATGGACGAACTTCTTTTAACTTTTGTCTTGCTTCACTAGCCAAATTTGGAATTTTGTCATAGTCTATGTTTGTTGGAATTTGTTTTTCTTCATTCTTTAGCATTTTTTCAGCTTCTCTTTCAATCTTTTTAATATACCCTTCATACTTAATTTGTATTTCTACTTCTTCAATAACATCCTGTGGATAATTTATATCTAAATTATGTTCTTCTATTATATTTTTTAGGTTAGAAGTTGGATTTTTTAAGTAGTCATATACCGATATTCCTACTCTTCTTTTTTCATTATCAACAATTATTTTTATTTCTTTTAATTTATTCTTTAATTCTTCAATACTGTTTTTCTTATTAATAAATTTTTTGTATTTTTCTCCAGTTATTAATCCTACTTGATGGCCATATTCTCTTAGTCTTAAATCTGAATTATCATGTCTTAGTAACAAGCGATATTCTGCTCTTGAAGTTAACATACGATATGGTTCTTTTGTTCCTTTAGTTACTAGATCATCTATTAAAACTCCTATATAGGCCTCGTTTCTTTTTAGTATTAGTGGGTCTTTCTTCTCTAATTTTAATCCAGCATTTATTCCTGCTATTAAACCTTGACAGGCTGCTTCTTCATATCCACTAGTACCATTTATTTGCCCTGCAGTAAATAAGTTATTTAATACTTTTGTTTCTAGACTTGGTTTTACCTGTGTTGGATATATAGCATCATATTCAATTGCATAAGCATATCTTAATATTCTAGCTTTTTCTAATCCTGGTAATGAATGAACCATCTTTTCTTGTATTTCTTTTGGCATACTTGTAGAAAATCCTTGGATATAAATATCATCATAATAAAGGCTTTCAGGCTCTAAAAATAATTGATGTTTTTCTTTGTCGCTAAATCTTACCATTTTATCTTCAATTGATGGACAGTATCTTGGACCGACTCCTGTTATATCATCTAATCCACCATACATGCTTGATTTATTTAAGTTATCGTGAATTATTTTTTTAGTCTCTTCAGTTGTATATATTAAATAACATGATTCTTGATTATTGATATCATATACTGGCTCGTTAGTATGAGAAAATGTATAATAGTTTTTATCACCATCTTCTCTTTTTGTTTTAGTAAAATCAATTGTACTTCGATCAATTCTTGGTGGTGTACCTGTTTTTAACCTTAGTATTTTGAAACCGTATTTCTTTAGATTGTCTGATAAATGCATTGATGGTTTTTCATTATGGGGACCACTTCTAGTTCTGGTATTTCCTATTAAAATGTCTGATTTTAGATAAGTACCAGTTGTTAATATTACTATATTTGAAGTTATATTTGTTCCATCTTCTAGTACAACACCATAAACTGTATTATCTTTTACTATTAAGTTTTCAACCATAGCTTCTTTTATTGTTAAATTAGGCTCTTCCCTTAATAGTTTTAACATTTCTTTTGGATATGTTATTTTATCTGCTTGTGCACGAAGAGATTTTACAGCGGGACCTTTAGCATAGTTTAGCATTTTCATTTGGATTAATGTTTTGTCAGCTACCTCACCCATTACTCCGCCTAAAGCATCTATTTCCCTTACTATTATTCCTTTAGCAGAGCCTCCTATCGAAGGATTGCATGGCATTGTTGCTATGTTATTTATTCTACCTGATATTAATAATGTTTTATGTCCTTTTCTAGCAGAGGCCATGGCAGCTTCACAACCAGCATGACCACCTCCTACTACTATTATTTCATAGTCCATATTTACACCTACTTTCCTAAACAAAATCTACTAAATAATTCATCAAGTAATTCATCGGTATATGTTTCTCCAATTACTTCTCCCAAATTATTCCATGATTCTTTTAGACTTAATTCTACTATATCTATTGGATTATTATTATTTATTTCATTTATTGCATCATTTATATTATTTAAAGATTTTTTTAATAAGGCTATACTTCTAGCATTAGATAAATATGTCATATCGTTAGTAGATATTTCACCTATATTAAATAATCTTTTTATTTCGTCTTTTATTTTATCAATACCAATGTTTTCTTTTACTGATATTTCTATATAACTATCTAATAATTTTTTATTTAATTTTGTTTTTAAGTCTATTTTATTTACTACTATTATTCTTTTTTTGTTTTTTGTTTTTTCTAATATTTCTTTCTCTTCTTCAGTTATTTCTTCATTATTATTTAAAATGTAAATTAATAAATCTGAAGTATCAATTATTTTTAAACTTTTTTCAACGCCTATTTTTTCTACAGTGTCTTCTGTCTTTCTAATTCCTGCTGTATCAATTATATTTAGTGGTATTCCACTTACAATTAAAGAACCTTCTACTGTGTCTCTTGTAGTGCCAGGAACATCCGTAACTATTGCTTTTTCTTCTTCTAACAGCGAATTTAAGAGACTACTTTTTCCTACATTTGGTCTTCCTATAATACCTACTCTTATTCCTTCTTTAATTACTTTACTATCTTCTGATTTTTTTATAATTTCTTCTAATTTTTCTTTGAATTTTTTTATATCTGGTAATATACTTTCATTTGTTAATACTTCGATATCCTCATATTCAGGATAATCTATATTTACTTCTATATTACTAATTATTTTTACTAGTTCGCTTCTTAAATTTTTAATTAAATTAGATGTTTCACCTGTTAAAGTATTTATAGATATTTTTCTAGCGGATTCGGCTTTTGATGATATTAGATCCATTGTAGCTTCCGCTTCAAGTAAATCTATTCTACCATTTAAAAAAGCTCTTTTTGTAAACTCACCTGGTTCTGCCAATCTTGCACCATTTTCTAATAATACTTCTAATACTTTATTAGTTGTGGCTATACCACCATGACAATTTATTTCTACTATATCTTCACGAGTAAATGTTTTAGGAGCCTTCATAACACTAACTAATACTTCATCTATTTTTTCATTATTGCTTGTAATAAAACCGTAATGTATGGTATGTGAATCTACTTTTGTTAAATCTTTTGTAAATACTTTACTTGCTATATTTAAGGCATCATGACCACTTAATCTTATTATTGAAATAGCCCCTTCTCCAACTGATGTTGATATTGCTACTATTGTATCTTCCATATGGTTTCCTTCTTTCTTCCATAGTATTTTACCACAAGATACAAAAAAATAAAAGTAATTATTTACTTTGTTAATTATTTTTTACAATTATTTGTATATTTCTATTTCACCATTTTTATATGCTAATAATATGTCGCTGGATATTATTGATTCTACATATCTTGCTTTTTTAGGATGAATTAAGTATCTTATTTGCAATTCTATATGATCTTCATTTATTTTGGTATATATTATAGGATCATACTGATTATAGTATATTCGATAACTATTTGATACATTATTTATTTGTTTTTTTAATTTTGGTGGTATTTTTTTTATTATTTCATTTGAATTTACTATTTTATATAATACTTTTTTAGCTTTATTTACATCATAATCTAATGGTATTCTAATTGTTATCTCATCCCATATATATTTAAAGGCTTTGTTATAATTTTTTAAGGGATAGTTAAAGATTATAGAGTTTGGTAAATGAATTATGATTCCTGTGCTTTGACCTGTTCTATCAACATTTGATACTTCCAATATTTCAAAATTCATGGTGTTAATATTTACTACATCTCCTTTATAGCCATTTATTTCTATTCTATCTTCTACTACAAATGGTTTTACTATCTTTATATATATTCCACAAAAAAAATTAAATATTAAATCTCTTATTGCTATAGTAAATGCTGCTGATACTAAACTTATTAATGTCAAAAAGTTTTTGATATATTTTCCCCATACTATTATTATTGCCGATAAGATTGTAATTCTTATGATTAATTTATATTTTTTAGTATAATTGTATTCTTTTTTACTATCTCTTGTTCTCTTTATTATTCTTATACCTATTTTTTCTACCACTAATATCAAAAATATTATAATTATTGTTTTTAATATTAAGCCTATATATATTTCATCTATATTAAATAATTTACTTATTTTTTCTATATACTTCATTTATTCACTTCCTTTCTAATGTGATATTATATGTTTATGCAAAGGAAAAAAGAAGATTACTCTCCTTTTAGTTTAATTACTACTTTTCTGTTTGGTTCTTCACCAATAGATTCAGTATAAACGTATTTATCATCTGCTAACGCTGAATGAACAATTCTTCTTTCATAAGAATTCATGCTATCCATAGTTATTTCTGTTTTTGTTTTATATGCTTCTCTTGCTAATTTTTTTGCTAGATATTCTATGTTTCTAGCTCTTTTTTCTTTATAATTTCCTACATCAATTACTATTGATAATGGTTCTTTTAAATTTGAATTAACCATTTGTCTTATTAAAAGTTGTAAAGCCGATATATTTTTACCGTTTTTTCCAATTAATAAAGCATTATTGTCTGAGAATATTGTAATTGATATACTATTTTCTCTTCTTCTTACTTCAAGATTTGCTTCAGCATGCATTTTCTTTATTATTTCATTTATAGTGTCTTTAATAAAAGCTACTATTTCATTCATATTTAGAACTTCTATTTTTACAGATTTTTTTAATAAGTTATTTTTTTCTTCTGTACTGTTGATTATTAAATCTTCTTTTGATACTTTTAATTCTTCTAGTGCTAACTCTTCTGCTTGTTCTTTTGTTTTTCCTTCATAATAATACTTATTCATTACTTCTTAGCCTTCTTTCTTTCTACAAGCATATTTTGTAGTATGGTAAATAGTGATGAAGTTATCCAATAGATTCCAAGTGCTACTGGTAAACTAAATGCTGCTACTAAAATCATTGCTAACATAAAGTAAATTGTTCCCTTCATTTGTTTTGCCATTGCTGTTTGATCTTTTAAAGTTTTTCTAAATGAAAAATATGAAGTTGCAAGTATTAATAATAAGAATATAATATATGCATACCATAAGTTTGACATTATTCCATGGGAAATTGTTGTACCCATATCTAACTTTAGAAATTTATTTTCAAATATAACGGGTGTTCTATTAATTGCCTCTAAGAAAGCAAACAATAATGGTATTTGAATGAATGATAGTAGACAACTTGATAATGGATTAATTTTATTTTTTGAATATATTGCCATCATTTCTTCGGCTTTTCTTTTTTGGTCTTCTTCACTTGTCCTATCTTTATATTTCTTTTCCAACTTTTCTAATTGAGGTTGAACTTCTTTCAACTTTTCTGATTGCATTGCAGTTTTTCTAGTTAATGGATAAAGTATCAATCTTATTACTAAACATGATATTACTATAGCAAATCCATTAGCTAATCCTTTACCTAGGCCTATTTTTTCAAGTAATAATCCTATATTTATTATAGCCCAGGCTAGTGGCTTTACAAATATTGTTGTCCATAGCCCTTCGTATTCAGAAAATGGCTTAAATGTCTCACATTTTGGTAATTTATCAATGTCCACATTATTTTCTTTATATATGTTAACTACATTTTCATCTGTAGGTCTACATAATACATTTTCTGTAAGTGCTTTACCTGTTTCTTCATATTTGACTGGCTTTTTATCCTCTCCAGTAAGAGTTTTGGTACATCCTGTTAGCATTGCTAAGCTTAATATTAGCAATAATATTTTTATTGTTTTTTTGTTGTTATTCAATTTTATCACCTATACTTATTAGTTTTAACAATTCTTTTTCCATTTCTTTATATGTTAATTCTAATATACCTTTCTTAATAATTATAACATACTCATAACCATTATGCACGACTTTTTTATTGTTATCAATAATGTTTTTTACCCTTCTTTTAATTTTATTTCTAGTAACTGCTGGTCCTATCTTTTTAGGAACGGTTATTCCATATCTGTTACTTTTATTATTTTTTCGATAGTAAACACTAAAGTATTTACTTTTTTTTGCTCTACTATTATTTATTATATCTGTATATTCACGAGATGATTTTATTATTTCAATCTTTTTCATAGTATATTCCTTTTTGGTAAAAAGAAAAAAAGAAAACAAAATTATGTTTTATGCGCATAATTTTTTTCTTTTTTTTGCTCTTCTACTTTTTAAAACATTACCTTTAATTCTACTAAAGAAACCATGCTTTTTAGCTTTTTTTCTATTATTAGGTTGATATGTTCTTTTCATTATATAATACACCTCCAAGTCAAATGCTATTTTATTATATATTTTTATTTTGATTATGTCAAGTAATTTTGTTATTTTGTTATTTTTAATTAATTAATATTTTTGAAGATTCTTTTCTTCTTTAAGCGGTTTAAAACCATTTGATTCAAGTTCAGCCATGGTTACTACTTTATTATTTAATGCTTCTTTAATATTATATTTCTTACCATCCACTATGACAAAGATACTTCCACTTTTTATACATGTGAAATAATATTTATAGTTGTTATCTTCATAATAATATTCTATTGCTGAAGCACAGGCAGTATCTTTTGATTCATCTATTATAGTAATTTTATCTTTTGATACCGCTATATCTTCATCCTTTATTATGGTTTCTTCTGGTATTTTGTTATCTGAATTGTTTTCTTCTTTTTTAGGAATAATTTCTTTTTCTTCTTTAGTTGTAGTATCAAGATTTTGACTATAACCCCCATTAACATATCTTAAATGTTGATTTTGTAAGATAAATAAACCATCACAAATACGATCCAAGAAATATCGATCATGACTAACAGTCATAATAATACCTTCAAAATCATCTAAATAATCTTCTAAAATATTAAGAGTATCAATATCTAAATCATTTGTCGGTTCATCTAAGACAAGAACATTAGGCATCATCATTAATACACGCAACAAATAAAGTCTTCTTCTTTCACCACCAGAAAGTCGAGAAATTGGTGTATGTTGTAACCTAGCATCAAATAAAAATCTTTCTAACATATCTTTAGCAGATAATCCTTGACCATCTACTTTAAAGTCATTGGAGATTTCTTGAATATAATCAATGACCTTCTTATTCATTGGAAGATCATCATATCCTTGTTTAAAATAACCAAAACGAACAGTCTCGCCAATTTCTACATAACCCGTATCACTCTTTAAATTTCCTGTAATAATATTTAATAAAGTTGATTTCCCTGTTCCATTATCTCCTAATATCCCAATACGATCATGTTGTTTAAACATATATGAAAATTCATCAAAGAGTTTCTTTTGTTCAAAACTTTTAGAAATTTCATGAAGTTCGATTGTCTTTTTACCAAGACGAGAGAACGTATGAATCATTTCTACTTTTCCATTGACTTCTACATCTTTAACTTTTGATAATTCTTCAAACCTTTGAAGACGATCTTTACTTTTAGTTGTACGTGCTTGTACACCAGCACGTACCCATTCTAATTCTTTTTTTAAAAAAAGTTTTCTTTTTCTTTGACTAGAAAGTTGTGTTTCTAAACGAACTTGTTTAAGTTCAAGATATTTTGAATAATTCGCTTCATATTTATAAATTTGACCATGATCTATTTCAATAATACGATTAACAACTCTTTCTAAAAAATAACGATCATGTGTCACCATTAATAAGCCTTTAGACCATTTAATTAAGAATTTTTCTAAATATTCAATCATCCCATTATCTAAATGGTTTGTTGGTTCATCTAAAATAAGTAAATCACAAGGTTTAATTAAAGCAATTGCTAAAGCAACTCTCTTAAGTTGACCTCCTGAAAGTTCTTTAATCTTTTGTGTTTCATCTATAATACCAAACTTACCTAACTGTGCTTTAATTTCATAATCATGAATTTCTTTAGAATCTAATTGTTTATAAACAGTTTCCATAATGCTATCATCTTCATTATAAAGTGGCGTTTGTGGTAAATAATTAATACGGATATCTTTTTGATAACTTATTTTACCTTGATAGTCTTCTATTCCCGCAATTATTTTTAATAATGTGGATTTCCCTGTCCCATTAACTCCTAAGATTCCTACTTTATCTTTATCTTCTATATGTAATTCTATATGATCTAAAATACACTTTTCTCCATTATATTTTGTTAAATCTGTCATTGACACTAACATTTTTATCACCCTCGCTATCATACCACAAACAAAAACAAAACGCGACTACTCGCGTCTTGTCTTGTAATGTTTTATTAATAAAAGAAGAAGTGTTGAAATTGATAATCCCAATAATGCATACCAAAATTCTTGTTTTGTATCATCTCCCGTAGCAACTGGACTTGTCGTTACAGGTGTTGACTTTTTAACTTCCGTTTTAATTGTTTCACTTGGCTTTTCAGGTTCATCAACATTAGTTTCTATTACTTTGTATGAAACTGTTGGGAACAAAAATTCTTCAGGTTCTAATTCTTTAGAAAAACTATCAATAGGATGTAAAATAGCTTGCGTATTTGTTTTTAATCCTTCTTTAAAAAGATGACCATCTTCATCGTATTCCCCATATTCTCCTGCTTTTTTTTGAGGATTCATAAGTTGTAAAGTATAAACAAGTTGAACATGTTCGAATTGACTCACAGGTACATTCATTTTCCAAATAAAATATTCCTTTTCTTCAGGATAATAGAATAATTCATAAGCATAACCATTTTCTTGATGATTAAAACCATAATGATTTTCTTCGATGAATTCTGGAACATATTTGTGATTTCCAACCATCATATAAAATTGTTTTGTATCTGTTATAAAGTCAAAATCATAATCATTTCCATAATTGTCTTTTCCTTTACCCATAAAGTCTTCTACATAAGTTCCTTGATCCAATAAATAATAAATATCATTTTGAATATCTTTAAAAGAAATTTCTTGTCCTTTAGATAAATAATTCATAAAAGATGTTGCCCATGGATAATTACTATATCCATTAGCAAGCATTGAATAACAATGATATCCTTCATCTTTCATTGCTTGGTAAGTAGAAACAGTATAATAAAGAGCTTTATCAACAGAATTTAACCCTTCTTTAGATTCTTCTAGAGGCATTATATTTGTTGGAGTCTCACCATAAAGATAATCATACTGATCTCCTTGAATGGCTAATTTTTCTTTTACATCTGTTAAATAATTATCCCAATCAGGAAGATCTTCTTGACCATATTTTAAATTCCAATTATCAGGTCCTGGCCAACTTGCAACAATGCCATCATTTTCAAACGACCAAGCTGTAACCGTTGCTTTTTGATTATACATATAAGTAATACCATCACTAACAAAGACCATATACTTACGTTTAGCTGCTACCTCTTGATCTTGATCCAATAACTCTTTTCCTGCTAATAATCCTGCATGACAATTCGTTCCAGATGTTATTTCTTTAAAAATCGCCTTTTTGATATCATCCAAATCATTTTCTAGATCAAACCATCCAAAAACATTTGCCTCTTTATTAAAAATAACAATCCCGACTTTTACTTTAGCATTTGTTTGTGAAATTTGTGTTTGTAAATTTTCCAACATATCTAAAGTTTGATTTTCAATTTGTGTACTTGTTGATTTATCTAAAACAAAAACAACATCTGAAACAAGTTTTTCACTTTTAGCAGGAAGCGAAAGTGTCACCTGGCTTCGATAATTTTCATCAAGTTGTGTGGCTGTTTTTGATTTAGAAATATCCCAATTGATGTCACTTGCTTTAACAGGAACTTGCATAAAAAATAAACTTACAAAAACTGTTAAAAGACATATTAATTTTTTCATTTTTTTCTCCTTTCCATCTCTACAATAAAAAGAAAAAAATACAAATCATGTCGATTGATTGCCTTTTTAAATAATTATTAAAAATATTTTTACAAGCTATATCCTATCTTGTAAGAAGATGTCAAAGATTTTCAATTTATCGTATTTTTTAGAGTTCATGTTCAATACATAATTCAAGCATATAATCACCTCATCAATGTAAGGAGAGATGTTTATGAAAGAAAAATTAATTCAATTCATGCAAGGAAGATATGGAATAGATACTTTAAATAATCATGCATTATTTTTTGTCATCGCTTTATTTATCCTTAATATATTCTTTAATAATAGAATCATTATGTCACTTGGATATCTTATTTGGCTTTTAGTTATCTATCGTATGTTTTCTAGACAAACATATAAACGTTATCAAGAAAATGAAAAATACTTAAAAGCAATTAAACCTGTTCAACAATTTTTTAATCTTCAAAAGAAAAGATTTTCCGATCGTAGTCATAAATACTACCGTTGTCCCTCTTGTAAACAAATGGTAAGACTTCCTAAAGGAAAAGGAAAAATTATTGTGACTTGTCCAAGTTGTCATCAAAAATTTGAAAAGAGAACTTAATTATGTTTGGCTATGTCGTTATTAATAAACCAGAATTAAAAATTAAAGATTATGATAAATATCAAGAATATTATTGTGGTTTATGTCAATCTTTAAAACAAAATCATGGTCGCCGTGGTCAATTGACTTTAAATTATGATTTAAACTTTGTAGGAATTTTGCTTTCTAGTCTGTATGAACCGACAGATAAACAATATTTAATTCGTTGCCCATTACATCCTTTTCATAAAAAGAGTGTACGTACTAATCAATATATGGATTATGTCAGTGATATGAATATTGTTTTAACGTACTATAAATTAGAAGACGATGTTTTAGATGAAAATTCTTTAAAAAGTAAAACTTTTAAACAACTTTTAAAAAAAGAATTTAATAGAATTAAAAAGAAATATCCTGATAAAGTAGAAAAAATTAAAGAACATTTAGACCAAATTCATTATCTAGAAAAATCACATTGTTTAGATTTAGATGAAGTTGCTGGTCATTTTGGTCATATCATGGCAAGTATTTGTGTTTATCAAGAAGATGTTTTTAAAGATGATCTTTATCAAATGGGATTTTATTTAGGAAAATTTATTTATTTGATTGATGACCGTGTGATTGTCCCATATTTCTTTGTTATTTAGGTGGGTTCTATCAATTCCATTTTTTATTTCTTGCATAAGGCAGCAGAACCCTTTAACTGTCTTGAGCAAGATAATCTTGCGTAAAGTTAAGCAATTTAATCTACCCCCCCAAAAAAAATGAGGGATTTTTGCATTTTTGAGGATACACCCCGTCTCTTTTTATTGGGCAATCGCCAATTCACGTTTATTGCACACAATCTGGATGTAGCGGAAGATGTTGTAGGTCAAATTTGTCATCGCCACATTCGCCTTCGCCCGTACAATCCCTATTGTCCTGACAATAAGGCCGTGCATACTTTGCTCTTCAAAACCGAATACGTGCTCGACAAGGCAACGGGTCTTGGACTTGCGCCTGTTCTCAGCCTTCTGTTTTTCTGTCAGAGGATGATTCCGACGGCCTTTCTCGCAGATTATCGGATTCATGCCATGCTCCTTCACGGTTGACTCCTGCCCGGCATATCCTGCGTCAAGATACAAATCCTTATCCTTGTCTGACTCATCAAGCAGCTGCTCAAAACCTTTGGAATCATGCACATTGGCAGGCGTTGTTGCATACGAGAGGATTACCTTGTTGCCTTTGTCTACCTTGACATGCTGCTTGTAGCCGTAAAACGTGTCACCGCGCTTCTTCGTCCAACGGGCATCCACATCCTTATGGAATTTCTTGTGAGGATTGTCATTCCACAGTTCGTCGCCCTTGCCCTCCTTTATCTTCGCATTCTCCTCACGAGTGTTGCGCTGGCGTGGGGCAACGACAAAACTGGCATCTATGATCCGCCCCTCGTTGAACTGAAGGCCCTTGGCCTCCATGAACGTACGGAAGTCTTCAAACAACTTGTCATACGCACCGACGGACGTGAGGGCTTCGCGATACTTCCAGATTGTCTTCTCGTCCGGTACATCATCCACGTTCTCTATCCCCAGAAAAGCGCGGAAACTGGTGCGGTCCACTATCTGATATTCTATCTGATGGTCACTCAGGCCATAGTAACGCTGGAGAAACAGTATCTTGAACATCAACACACAATCTATGGGAGGACGCCCGGCATTGCCCTTACGCTCGCCTGTGAACAGAGAGGCTTCCAATGTCGGACGGAATATCTCAAAGTCCACCAATGACGACAGTCTCTCTAGTGGGTTGCCTATCACGTTAAGGCGAGACGATTGATTCTCGGATTCAAACACACTTTTATAGCGTAACTTGCGATAGCGGCTTAACTTGT
>OJNJ01000087.1_pt1 | contig 42769 bp, 38 predicted proteins | sample 1597491 | NCBI WGS metagenome assembly OJNJ01 (sample SAMEA2452132, study PRJEB22498) | human gut metagenome | biome: human feces; feature: human gut; material: feces | place: Australia | collected 2012 | reverse complement strand
ATATACTGAGTCATTTTTCTAAAAAAATTTGTTTCACATCATTTACAAATATACAGTATTGATATTTTTATAATTTTTTAGTATAACGAATATGGAAAGAGAAATTTATCCATAATAAAAATGGGTAACACCTAGTCTCAAAAGGTGTTCTCTCCATACAAAGTATGAAGCACCCTTACATCATGAAGGGTGCCTTTATTATTTTCTACGCATCATATTATCTATATAGACAATAGCGATAAGAGTAATCCAAGCAAATGCAAGGACTAGTTCCATTACTTAAACCTCTAAGCCCCTAAGAAGTAAAAAAGTTCTTTCATCATAGATGTCACCCCTTTCTCTTAGGAATACTAAGAAATTGGAGAGAATACACCATGTAAGTGTTACCTAGAAACTCTCCTATAATTATTATAATATGATAGAGACTATTATATAGGCTCTATCATACCATGAAAAACTTAAATTTATTTAAGGTTGGAATGGCAAAAGAAAAAGAATAAATTTACATAAACTTATTCATTTGTTTCATCATTTGATTTACTTGTTTTTGAGATGGTGTCCTTCCCATCTGACTCATCATAGTCTTAATCATTTGCTCATTAATAGGAGGATTCTTTTTTAATTCTTTTTTCATTAATTTTCTAGCTACTAGAAAACCAATAACTAATCCTACTACTAAGCCTATTACTATATATAATATATCCCAAAGCATATTATTCTCTCCTCTCTATAGTTATTGTACTATTAAATTATTATTTTGTAAAGAATTTAATTTAGATAACCAGAAATAATCCATATTTTAAAAGTCACAGACAAATAAATTATTATTATAATTATTTATATCATTAAAGAAAATACTATAGTTATTTTCTGTTTCTATCTTAATATTATAATTATTTATTCTTAAAATACTCTTATCAGTTGTATTTAAATAATGAATATTATCTTTTCTCTTATATCCATATTTATATTTATACTCATTATAAATATATTCATTTAACATTATCTTATTAAAAGGATTTGCTATTTCTTCTAATACATGATAAGCTTTAATACTATTATAATCTCTAGAATAATATATTTCCTCAAATATTTTATACATCTTAAAAGGTTTATCTTTATACATATAACTATAATATTTATTAACATTAAAAATATAGTATGTTCTCATTTATATCACCATAAATAAAATATCATACTATATTTATTTATTTTGTCGAATTATAAATTATTCTTTATTTTTATTACTAAATCAGTCATATCTAATTCAAAGAAATTTAATACTTCTTTTTCACTACCACTCTTACCAAAAGTTGATATGTTAACAAGGTCTTCATCAGATGAGATAAAGCGATACCAATTGGCATCATTTGATAATTCTATAACCATACGACGATATCCTGTTGGTAATACCTGCTCCTGATAATCTTTGTCTTGTTTTAGGAATAAATTCATATTGGGCATTGATACTACTCTGGCTTCAATATAATTCTTTAGTAATTCTTCTTTTATATTAACCGCTAATTCTACTTCACTACCTGTTGCTATTATTACTAAATCTAATCTTGTTCTTACTTCACTAATTACGTAACCTCCACGTGCTACTTTGTTTGGATTAGTATATTTCATTGTGTTGTTATGACCACGAGGTAATATTAAGGCTGATGGTTTACCTTCTCTTAGAATATTTGTCCAAGAACCCATTAGTTCTTTATAATCAGCAGGTCTATATACTGATAAATTAGGTATACTTCTTAAGGCTCCTAGTTGTTCTATGGGTTCATGAGTTGGTCCATCCTCTCCTACTCTAACACTATCATGAGTAAAGATATAGGTTACTGGTAAATTCATCATGGCACTCATTCTAATAGATGGTTTCATATAATCAGAAAAGGCTAAGAATGTACTTCCATAACTACGAATATTAGTTAAGGCTAAACCATTTAAGACTGCTCCCATAAGATTCTCTCTAACGCCAAAGTTAATATTACGACCAGAATAATCGTCTACTGAGAACTCATTCTTTCCTTTTAGATATGTCTTAGTACTACAGAATAAATCAGCTGAACCTCCCATAAAGTTTGGTATAAAGGTACTAATAACATTCATTATTTGATAATTTATATCACGCATAGCTTTATCTTCAAATATCTTACTAGTATCAATAACTGCTGCTATATCAAGAGATATTTTTTCATTTTCTATTACTAAATTTATTTTATCTCTTTCACTATCAGTAGCATTAGCTATATACATTTCATATTCAGAATACCAATCGCGATAATAATCTTCAGTTCCATCTTTAATAAACTTCATAGCATTATTTCTGTCATTTTCACTATAGGTAAAGGCTGGTCCTCCTTTTAATTTTGTTCTTATTTCTTCTAAGTCTTCTTTATCAAGATTAGAATGAATACGATTAGTTCCTTCATACTTAGAATATATACCTAGGGTTGTTTTTATTTCTATTAATACCGGTTTCTTACTCTTTTTGGCTTTTTCGATAGCATTAGATATTTCACCAATATTTTCGCCATCTTTTACTTTAATTACTTCCCAATTCATTGAAGCAAATCTATCAGGAATATTTTCATACATGGCTTTATCTAAATCACCATCAGCAGTTACACCATTGGAGTCATATAGAACAATTAAATTATCTAATCCTAGATTGCCCGCTAGGGAAGCTGCTTCATAAGATATTCCTTCCATTAGGTCACCATCAGATACTAAGGTATATATCTTATAGTCAAAGACAATATTTTTCTTTTTATTAAAGGTGCTTTCTAAATATTTTTCACCAATAGCTAATCCTACTGATGTAGCAAATCCTTCTCCTAATGGACCTGTTGTTACTTCAATACGATTGTTTAAATTATATTCAGGATGACCAGTACACTGAGAATTTATTTTACGAAAGTTTTTTAATTCTTCTAGATTAAATTCATCTAATAGATAATATAATGTACTATATAATAAGGCTGAACCATGACCTGCACTTAATACAAATCTATCTCTATTACACCATGCTTTTCTTTCTAAATCAAATTTTAGGTGATATGCAAATAGTGTATATAGTGTGGGAGCAGCATCTAGAGCTATTCCTGGATGACCAGATCCTGCTGCATTTATCATATCTAATGCTAATAATCTTATATCATTTACAATTCTTTTTTCATTTAGTTTCATATTTCTACCTACCTTATAATTTAATTCTATCATAATTTAGTGAAAAATAAAAGAAGAAATGTTATTTTCTCCTTTAGTTATGGGTTTTTATGTAAACTATTTAATTGACTTCGAGTAATTTTTTTATTTTTAAGAAGAATGATTCTTTTTCGTCTTTCTTTGTTACTTCAAGTAATTTTTTAAATAATCTTATTTCATCCTTTTTAAAGACTATTTCTTTAGAACCTACTTCAATTAATCTTATTACTTCTTCTATTTTATACCATCTTACAAAGCTTAATTCTTCCTTTTGAATTGTAAAGTCTTCAGCCTTTTTATTACATATTACATAATATGGATACATATAATGATTGTTATATTTTTCTTCAACTAAATACTTATCACAAAGTGGATGAAGATCTTCTTTTTTTATTTTTAATCCTACTTCTTCTTTAGTTTCTCTTACAGCACATGTTAATATATCTTCACGATATGATTGATGACCTGCTATTACTCCTAATTTATTGGGACAAAATCTTCGATTCTTACTTCTTCTTTGAAGTAATACTTCTCCTTTATCATTTACGATATATATAGTTACTTCATTATGTAATTTACCTCTATTATGTAATTCTTCTCTTTCTATTATTTCATTAGTATCATTTCCTAGTTTATCTACTACCCTTAATAATTCCATTCTTATCACCTACACTACTCTTATAGTATATCATATTTTTGATAATTTTTACATAGTTTTAATCATAGAGACTATACTTAGGCTCTATGATTCCTAATGAAGACTTATGTTATAAGGCTTCATAGGCAAAAAAGAAAGAACTCTTATTTATTGATTTTATAAGTAGTTCCTTCTCTTGTATCAATTAATTCTATACCTTTAGTTAATAGTTCATCTCTAATAGCATCTGATAAAGCATAATCTTTATTTTGTTTAGCTATTTTTCTTTCTTCTATTTTATCTTGAATATATTTTTCTAGTTCTGAATCTATATTATTATCTTCTTTAATTAAGTCAAGGCTTAATATTTTATCAAAGTCTTCAATTAAATATCTTTTTGTAGTACCATTTACGGTATCATCTTTTATTAAATCATATAGTACTGTTATGCTATTAGCGGTATTTAAGTCATTAGATAATTCTGCTTTAAATCTATCTTGATATTCTTTTACTTTATCTTCTTGGAGACTACCTTCTTCTTTAATTAAAGATATCTTATTTATTAATTTATTGTATTGATTTTGTACTTGTTCTAAAACAGGATATGAGAAGACTAATTGTTTACGATAATGACTTTGAAGACACATAAATCTAAAAGCTAATGGATTATAACCATTTTCTTTTAAAACACTTACTGATAAAACTGCTCCTTTACTCTTACTCATTTTACCTGATTCATCCATAAGATGTTCATTATGGAACCAATAATTACACCATTTATGTCCTAAATATGCTTCACTTTGGGCTATTTCATTGGTATGATGTGGAAAAATATTATCTACTCCTCCACCATGAATATCAAGATGTTCACCAAGATATTTTAAACTAATTCCGGTACATTCTATATGCCAACCGGGATAACCTACTCCAAATGGTGAATCCCATTTTAAATCTTGATCTTCAAACTTACTCTTAGTAAACCATAGGGCAAAGTCTGCTTGATTTCTCTTATTATCATCAAAGTCTACTCCTTCACGAACTCCCACGACCATATCATCTTCTTTATGGTTAGTTAATTTATAGTAATCCTCTAATTTACTTACATCAAAGTAAACATTACCTCCGGCTTCATAAGCATAACCATCCTCTAGTAACTTGGATATTATTTTAATATATTCATCAATATTATCAGTAGCAGGACTTACTACATCTGGTCTACGACAATTTAACATATCAAAATCTTTAAAGAAAGCATCAGTATAAAACTTGGCTATATCCATAACTGATTTATGTTCTTTCTTAGCACTAGCTACCATTTTATCTTCACCAGAGTCAGAGTCACTCTTTAAATGCCCAACATCAGTAATATTCATTACTCTTTTTACATCATAACCTAAATATCTTAAAGTCTTATCTAAAATATCATGACCTATATAATTACGCATATTACCTATATGAGCATAATGATATACTGTTGGACCACATGTATAGAAGCCTACTTTATTACCTTCATATGGTATAAATTCTTCTTTTTGTCTTGTTAATGTGTTATATAATTTCATTTTAATCCTCCTAATTATTATATTTTTATTTGTTATAGAACAAAGAAGCAAATAAATTTGCTTTACATCACTTCACAGTGATGTGATTTCTGTTTCATAGACTCTGTAATCAGACTTCTCCGCAGACTTAAAATCCGATGGTCGCCACCGTACTTATTTCTTAATTATTAAGAAATCTTGTTCTTTCTTTATATTTTAGCGTAATTCTTCATATGTAACTTTAATCCTTCAAACATAATATTTATACTTGCATTTAAATCTCTATCTAATTTCACTCCACATTTAGTACATTTATATTCCCTTCTTGTTAAATCTTTATATCTTTTATCTTGATTATCACACCTACTACATATTTGACTAGATGGATAGTAAGTATTTATTTGATAAAAATATTTACCTTTGTATTTTGTTTTATACTGGAGCTGTCTTACTATTTCACTAAATGTAGCATCATTTATTTTACTAGATAGTTTATTATCTTTACCTTTAATAATCATTTCTTTAGTTTTTAATTTTTCACAAGTTATAATATCATATTCATCAGTTATATTTTTAGTTATTTTATGTGTATAAAACTTTCTAGCATTAGCTAGTTTGCTATGAAGTATTGCTAATTTTTTTTTACATTTGTAGTAATTCTTACTACCTTTTTCTTTTCTTGATAATTCTCTTTGTTTTCTTTTTATTCTTTTTTCATATTTATCTATATATTTATTATTATCATAAGTTGTTCCTTCTGATAAGGTTAATAGTTTCTTTATACCTAAATCTATTCCTACAATAGTTCTATGGTTTATTACTGGTATTTTGTCATACATTTCATATAAAACTGATACATAATACTTACCATTTGGTTCTCTTGATATAGTAGCACTTTTTATTTTACCATTAATATTATTTATATTTCTATATCCTTTTATCTTTACCCAGTTTAATTTGGGTAATTTTATTTGTCTATTTGTTAAATCTAATTCTATATTACAATATTCTTTATTTTTATAGTTATTATATACAGCTGTAGTATTATAACTATTTTTATTATATTTACTCTTAAACTTAGGATATCCTCCTGTTTTATTAAATAATTTTTTATAAGCATCATCTAAATTAAATAAAGACTTTCTTATTACTATACTATCTATTTCTTGTAAGAATACTGCATCATATTTTAATGTACTAGTATAATCTTTTATATTAGTATAAGCTGGTACATAACCATTATTTTTCATTTTATCTAAATAATAATTATATACATATCTACCACTTCCAAATGTTTTATTTATTAATTCTAATTGCTTATTATTAGGATATAATCTAAATTTATATGCTTTAAACATTAACCTCACCACCTTACATATAAATGATATCATACTCTTAAAATACTGTCAATGTATTTTAATACAATTGTTTGCTTATTTTTTACATATTTTTATAAAAAATACTTTTACTTTCATTAATAAAATACTATAATAATATCAATAAAGTAATTATAGAAAGAGTGCATAAATAATATTGAAAAGATAGTAAATAATTTATATACGTTACAAGAAAGACTTGTACTTTCATAACTACTTGTAAACATTTTAAAAAGTGAGATTCAGTCTCAATTTTAGTTGTGTAACAAAATAGTACTAGTTGAGTCTCAAGTTCCTATTATATAAAAGAACTTATCTATTATGATAAGTCCTCTTCGTATACTTTATTTATCTTGTTAAGCATAAGGAAATAGACCTATCATTTAATAGATCTTGACAACATATTTTATTAGTAGTAAGTCTATTCATAGTATCTCTTCCTTTCTTACAATATTATTTTATAATAAATTATTTATTTAGTCAATGTTATTTATAGAAAAAGGAAGATTATTTTTCTTCCTTCTTCTTATCATGATTCCATATTATATTTGTTTTTAATACTAATAGTAATGTAAGAATAAATAATATTACATATATTATAATACCATATTTATTAGTTCCTAACATCTTATTACCAACAGCATATAGTATAGATGCTATAGCAAATAAAATATCTACTAAATATATTATTAAAACTGTCTTTTTTTGAGATAATCTTAATTTTAATAACTGATGATGTAAATGATTTTTATCTGGTTCTCCTAGTGGTTTATGATTTATTAATCTTCTTAATATAGCAAACAATGTATCCATAATAGGTATTGCAAGTAATAACATTGGTACTAAAAATGATGTTAATGTTATATTTTTAAATCCTAATAAAGCTATTACAGCGATTATATAGCCTAAGAACATACTACCAGAATCACCCATAAATATTTTAGCAGGATTAAAGTTATGAACTAAGAATCCTAAGGTGCTTCCTAGCATTATGAATGTTAAAATTATATCTAAACCATTAGAATTATTAAGTAACATAGCAATAACTCCTATTGTTAGAAAATAAATACTTGCTATTCCTGATGATAATCCATCTAATCCATCAATTAAATTAATACAATTAATTATAGCTACAATAAATATTATAGTTATTGGATATGCTAATATACCAAAATCTATATATAAGCCAAATGCTGATATGTCTTGCAATAATATTCCACCATATAATGGTACTATAGAGGCTCCTACTGTTTGAGCAAGTAATTTCCATTTAGCAGGTACTGGTTTTATATCATCAAAAATACCAGTAACTAATATGATAAAACTTCCTATTAAGATAGCATTCATTTGAACTGAATGAACACCAAATAACATATATCCTAGTAAAAAGCCAGCATATATACCAAGGCCTCCCAATCTAGGAATAGGAACCTTATGTACCTTTCTAGCATTTGGTATATCCATTGCTCCAATAAATTCTGCTATTTTCTTTACTACTGGTATAAATAGTGCAACAAAAGCAAATGTTACTAATACCATTAATAATACATTTTTTATTTCCATAATTAATACAACTCCTCAAATAACTAATACATTTATATTATATAACATATTTTGTTTTTTATCAATCATATGATATTATTAATTTTTTAAACCCTTATAATAATTTGAAATTAAAATATTTGAACTATATTCTACTTTATTAAGTAATTCTGATGTTAATGGTTTAATATCAGTTCCATCATAATATGTATAATCTCTAAATATAACATACTCTTCATTAGTATTTAGTGCATCGTAACCAGTATATAAATAATCATTATCTATTCCAAACAAATTTACAATAGTAGGTAAAATATTTATTGAACTAGTTACAACATCTATTTGATTACTATCCATTTCACTACTATAAATAAAGAATTTTGTTTTATTTAATTTTTCTGTCTCGTCATCTCTAATAATAATTTTATTAGGATGATCACTAAATGCCACTATTACAGTATCTTCTAAAAGATTATCTTCTTTTAATTTTTCTAATAGTAACTTAAACATATTATCAGTTTCTCTAGCTGCAGAAAAACCACATAGATATTCTTCATTAGTGATATCAGGATATATTTCTTTTATATCATCTAAGTTTGTAGTACATTCTATTTTTTCATAAGTATATGGTGAATGTGGCGAATAAGTTATAATAAAACTCATAAATTTATCATTTAATTGTACTATCTGATTATAACCATCTCTAATAATATAACTATCTAAATCCAAATAATTATCATCTATACCCATATCTAAATAGCTGTGATACTTGTTATATCCAAGACTCAAATGCATATTTTCTCTGTTATAAATAAAGCCACTTGATCTATGAAATGAGTTTGTTATATATCCTTCTTTTTTAAATAAATTAGCAATTGAATACGGATAATCATTATCAATATAAGCGTAATTAGGAGATAGTTTATTTATACTAGGATACATTCCAGTATTGGCAACAAACTCTGTATTAGCGGTCTCTCCAGTAACATACCCTGGCGAATAATGATTAGTAAAATTGAAGCCGTGATTCATCATCTCATACATTGTTGGAGTAGTTTCCTCATTTACCATCCAATCATCCATACTTTCCATCATCACAAATATTAAATTTTTATCCTTAAAGATACCAGTATAATTTTTATCATTTACTTCTTTTTTGTTTTCTTTTATATATTTTGTTACATTTTCTCTAGCATTAACCGAATTATCTTTTTCTAAAAAACTATGATAAAAGTCATTGATTATATATTCATAAGTTCCACATATTCTAAGTAGCTTTGTTGGCTCTATCCAATTTTTGTAATAATTAGATGAATTGTTTGATACTTCTCTAGAATCCCAACCATCACTAGTATTATTTAACTTGGTATTAATAAAGATTATTCTTCCACCAATAATTAGTAAGAGTACTCCTGTCAAAATGATGGTTTGTTTTGATTTTATTTGATATACTTTTTTTGTTTTTGTTTTAAATATCAATAAAATTATATCTACTGCTGTTAAAACGAATAGAATTAATTTTAAATTAACAAATTTAAGTATTGATCCCAAAAAAGAAAATCCATCTCCCGAAAGAAATAAATCCTTCCATGAAAATATTGAATGAAAATACGAATTCATAAAGTAATTTACTATTGACAAAATCAATAACAAAATATTTATTATGCAAGATATTATCTTTCTTGGTTTTGGATTCATTATGTATAATATTACAAAATATAATAATACCCATAATATATTAAATACTATTGCTGTTTTTACAAAATACTCACTTACGCTCAAACTTCTAGTTATTAAGTATTGATTAAAGAAATCAATAAATATTAAATATATTCCTTCATAAATAAAGAACACTATCGTTTTAAAATATTTGTTATTTTTAATTTTACTTATCATAATTTTCCCCCTATATTTTAAACAAAATTCACTATGTTTATATATACATTATATAATATAAATCTCATTTTAGCAATTATTTTTGCTTTTTTATCTAATATAAAAAAACAAATAGTTTATTAAAAAATTATTTGTTTTTCTTAAATACAATAAATTTACCAAAAACATAATTAAGAATTACTACTACCACTTGTACTACCAACTTTATAATTTTATCATTTAGTCCAAGTACACTAACAAAAATATACATAATAGCCATATCTATAAGTAAAGTACTAACTCTGGTCAAATAAAAACTAAAAGCCTCTTTTAATGTTTTCTCATTTTGCGATTTAAATACATATTTTCTATTAGCAAAATATGCAAATGTAACTGCTAATATCCACGATATTATATTAGCAATTTGAAGTTCTACCGCTACTTTTGGATTTAAAATAGTATATACAAGTAAATAATAAGAACCCAAACTTACTATTGTTGTCAAACCACCAACTATTAAATATAGTATTATTTCCTCATATTTATAAAATAATTCTTTTAGCTTTTTCATTTTTTATCCACATTACTTTCTTTAACAATGTATATAGGTCTACCCTTTACCTCCAAATAAATCTTAGCTAAGTATTCTCCTATTACTCCAATACAAAGCAACTGAACACCACTAACAAAGAATATAATACAAACAAGACTTGGCCATCCGCTAGTTGGATCTCCAAATATTAATGTTTTTATTATAATAACAATTATCATAATAAATGATACTATACAGAAAAATAATCCTATTATTGCAGATAAAGTAAGAGGTGCAGTACTAAATCCTACTATTCCATCCAAGGCATAAGAAAATAGCTTCCAAAAATTCCATTTAGTAGTACCAGCCTTTCTTTCTTGAACTTCAAATTCTATCCATTTTGTTTTATAACCAACAAAACTAAATATTCCTTTAGAATAACGATTATATTCTTTAACACTAATAATAGAATTTACCATTTGTCTAGTCATCAGTCTATAATCATTTGCCCCTGGAACCATCTTTGTATTTGACATTTTTTCTATTATTTTATAAAAGCATCTAGTAAATATTTTTCTAAAAAAAGAATATCCTTTTTTATTTATACTTTTAGTAGCTACGCAATCATAGTTTTCTTCTTCAATTATTCTTAACATTTCGGGTAATAGTTCAGGCGGATGTTGTAAATCGGCATCCATTATAGTAACATAATCTCCTGTACACATATTTAAGCCTGCATACATAGCAGCTTCTTTTCCAAAGTTTCTTGAAAAAGAAATATATTTTACAACTTTATCTTCAGTTAATTTTTTTACAACCTCTAGAGTCTTATCTCTACTACCATCATCCACAAAAATAAGTTCTAATTTAACATTCATTGAATTTGTAACTTTTTTTATTTCTTCATAAAAATATGGTATACTTTCTTCTTCATTAAAGCATGGAACAATAACACTTAACTTCTTCATCTTTTATTCTCCTTATTCTAATCAACTAATTCAATTTTAGTTTTTTCTGGTAATTCATAATAATATTTAAAATATCTATTTGCCCAATAATCATCAGAGCAAACTGTATTACCATCTGCTTGATAACTAGCATATTTGTCACTAATTTTCTTACACTTCATAACTTCTAAATTATTTTCTTTAACCAAAGCAATATTAGATTCTCTATCCCTTTTTACAACACCTATATTATAAAATATAATAGTTTCTCGTGTCATAGTAAATACTAACAATACTATTGATAAGACCTTTATTACAGTTAAAGCATTCTTATTTTGTATCATATTTTTTAAATATATTATAATGTTTATTATCATAAAAATGTACATGTAATAATTTGGCCTTTTTCCACCAAACTCTGGTGTTATTATCATCGAAAAGACAACTGCATAAAGTGATAGCCAAATGACACTCAATTCATTATTATCTTCCTGATAATTAATTATACAAATATTTAAAAACATCAATACTGATACCACAAAATATAACCATCCGCTATTAAAAATTATTGCTATTAAAGAAAATAATACTATCGTTACGCTTAAAATATTTCTAAATTTTATTTTCTTTTTATAATTGTAAATTAAAGTCAATGTAACAAAAATTGTTGGAATTACATTATCAATATTTGTAAAATTATATAGATTTTGTGATACTACAGGAATACTTATACTTATTCTTTTTAGAAATGACATAGAATACCAATATTCAGCAGTGGACATCCTAAGTTGATTACCAGGAGCTTTCAATATAATTAATCCCCCTATTATAGAAAATAATAAATATATCAAGCGAATTATATAAAAGCCCTTATTTCTCTGCTTTAATATAAAATAATTATAAATAGAATCACCAATTATAATAAATAATACTAATACAAAAGATGCTTCATGCAGTGATGATAATATAAATATTATTATTGCATTTAACACTCTATATCTATTTAAATCTAATCTCAAATAGTAATATATAAACATTATTAAAAGCATAAAAACCCATATATAATTGACTGACCCTGCTACCCAATAAATACAATATTTATATGAAGCAAGTAGTAAAAATAATGATATTATTAACATATATATCCAAGTATCTTTTAAGCTAGATTTTTTTGTATATAATTTTACTATTAAATTAATAAATATTAATGTAGTTATTATACATATTGCATTTACAACCGCAAATAAATTTTTACCAAACATCAACATAAATTGGACAACACAATGTACAAGAAATCTTCCATTAATGGTTAAATAATCACTTTCTTGATTAGCTATTATTTGTGATAAATGTGTTATTCTATATTCACCTCTGTAAAATAGTGAATATGGTAAATCATCACTTGTTATTAATGTTTGAAGGGCAGAATATACCAATACCCCAAATAACATTGTAAATATTAATACAATAAACTTATTTTCTCTTAAAAACTTCTTCATTTTCAAAGCTCCTTATTGTTTAATTATTATCTATAAAGTCACTAATTATTTTTACCATATGGCTGGTATTACTTTTAAATTTTTTAGGTTTGAATGATTTAATATCTTTTAATATTTTCCCTAAATCATCATTTTCATATAATGGTAATATATAACCCGCTTTAGAAAAATTTTCAGTAATCTGCAATTGATGATCATTCATATGTTCATCATATTTTGCTAATCTTGGGGCTACTATTACCTTTTTATTGTTTTGTAAACCTGTAATAATTGAGCCAACTCCACCATGAGTAATTAAAACATCACATTCTGAAATTAAATTTGAAAACTTTTCTCTATCAATTAAATCAAATATTTCCATATCATTACTCTCAAATTTGGTATGTCCTGCTTGAACAATAACTTTATCTTTAATATTTCCCTTATCTATCTCGTTCTGAACTACATTTAGCAATCTTGTAAATTGTTTATCTTGAGTTCCTAAAGTAATTAATATCATTAGAAAATCCACCCCCCATATACTGCATTAGGATATAGTTCTAACATTTCTTTCCACTGTACTATAAATAAATCCGCAAATTTATAAACTATACTGCCTGTTTTTGATTTTGTTTTTGAATTGGCAAATGTTTCAATAAATATAATTTTACTACCAAATATTTTTCCAATAAGGCACATCGGACCTGCTGTATGTGCTCCAGTTGAAACTATATATTTAGGTCTAACTTTTATATAAATAAATAGCGATTTGAAACAATTAAGTAACAATTTAAATGGATATACTATTTTTTTACTCAAAGTAGTATAACTACCATATATTAAATATGATACTCTTTTTGGATATTTAGTTTTTAAACTGAGATTTGATTTTGTTTTTTCTGTTACAATATAATAATCATATTTATCAAACATGCTTTTTAATTGTGTTAATTCTTCTAAGTGACCTCCTGTTGATGATATAAATAACACTTTCTTTTTTTTCATTCTAACTACCTCCATTAACATAACTAATAAATTGCTTTTGTGTTGTGTAATTAACAATTACCCATCTTGGTAATCTAAACTTATCAATTCCTGGCGTTACTTTTATTTTACCCCCAGCTCGTTCTCCAGCAAAAGCCATGGTAAATCCAGCCTCTTTTAATACTTTTATACTGTAGTCATTATATTCGTAGAAAGGATAACAAAATACTGTACTTCCATTCAGTTTATCTCGACTTGTTTTTAAATCTGTCAATAGCTTATCGTGTTCCATACATTTTATTTCTCCACCTTGTCCACCACTACAAAGTCCGCCATTATGAATATTATCACCATGCGAATGTACTTCGAAATATTCAGATTCAAATTGTTCTTTATTAAACCAACTAGTAATTAGAAACAATGTGGCATTAATTTTATATTCATCAACATATTTTTTTGCTACATCAGCTCTAGTACCGTCATCGAACGTGATAACTACACTTTTTTGTGGCAATTGAACCTTTTGATCTATATACATTTCCAATTCATTCATTTTAGGTGTAAAGAAATTATTATCTTTTATGTAAGAAAAGTGCTCTTTTATTTGCTTAGGAGAGTGACAAATTTCTTCGTAACATGGATTGTCTTCTTCATAAGCAAAATGATAGTTTAATACTGGTATCCCTGTAGAATTCTTTTTATCTGTATTATTACTTTTCTTAATTTCTTTTACATCATCTTTTTTTACATATAATAATCTATTATTAAATTCTATACCATACTTATTATCATCTTTTATTATTATTGGTAAATCATATGATTTATTGAATGTATATAGTAAATTATCATTTTCATCATAAAATGATGTACTATCATTAGTTACTATATTTTCGTTAAAGACTATATAATTTTTGTATCTATTATCTGTTTCAGATAACTTATATATTTTATCTACATCTTTATAACTTATGTAGTATTCATCATCAAAAGTTGTAATCTTAAAATATTTAGTAGTATCAGATATGGTTTCGTTATCTAAACTTAACTCTACATTATTACCTATAGTTCCAACTACTTCATTATTACTATTATATAATTTTGATTCTTTATTTGTTTTAACAAACTCATTATAATGGCTATTTATTTCTTTAATAATATTTTCTTTTTTTAATTCGATGTTATTGTTTTTAATATAATTAAATGCTATATAACCAATACCACCTAATATAATAATTATTATCATAATAACTATTATTACCCTACTCTTTTTTATTTTTCTTTTTCTTTTCATTATATACCTCACAGTTATATTTTATTTTAATATATTAATCCACTCTTTTTTTACATTATCTAATAAATATTTTTGACAGTATTTATAACCTTTTTCGCTATGTTCACTACCATTTTTATTTTTTAATTCTTTTATTATTTCTTCAGCCATTTTTTCTTTATTTCTATCTTTTACTAAAATCCCTACATTATTTTTTAATAATTCTTTTGCTCCATCAGATGTATCAAAAGCAATACAAGGTAATCCATAACTCATAGCTTCAATTAATACAAGTCCAAACGATTCGGTATAAGATGGTAAAATAAATATTGAAGAATCTAAAATATATTTTTCTTTTTCATTATTTCCTAGAAAACCAGTGAAAATAATCTTATTAGTTAGTTTTAATTCTTTAGTATAATTTTCTAATTCTTTTTTTAATGGTCCGTCTCCCACCATAAATAGTTTAGTTTTTGGTAATTCTTTATTAACTATTTTAAATACATCTATTAAATCTTTTTGACCTTTTTCAGGACTTAATCTACCTATTGTAATAATATTTTTATTTGTTAGTTTACTTCTCTTATGTGGAAGACTGTCTATTACATTGGGAATATATATACATTTGGTTTTACCTATTTTATTCTCATAAAACTTTCTTAAATTATCAGATACTACAACAAAGTAATCAAAATCTCTTATAGAATCTATTACTTTAGTTATATACTTTTTATCATTATTATGAAAGTTATGTTCAGTGGCAATTTTTATTATATTATTATAAGCATAGTATCCTACTAATCTACTATGAAAAGTTCTAGTAGTTATTATATAATCACTATAAGTATTTCTAATTGCCTTAATATTTCTACTTCTCTTAAGACACAATATTTTAGCTGATTTAAATCCTTCTTTAAATATACTAATTATATTTTTATTTTTTATTGCTTGTTTAAACTCTTCTTTATTTGGTTTATCATCAATTAAATAAGTAATTTTAACTTTTTCTGAAAACGGAAATGCTGGTTTATCTAAAACTTTATATGTTGATATAATTTCTATATCATAATTTTCTTCAAGCATTTTACATAATGATGATAAGTATTTTTCAACACCACCAAATCCTAGATGTAAAGCAAATATTGTTATTTTTTTTCTTTCTCTCTCTTCTGTTATTTCTAATTCACCTTTTGTCAAAGCACTATCTAGCATTGCCATTGCAAATGACACATATATAGATACTGCGGGCGCACTATATACATGACCTGCAATCATAGAAATCATTGTTATTATTCCTATTACATATATGTTTGTTAATTTAAAGAAAGATAATCTAAATTTATTTTTAAATATCGATTTTATAGTTCTATACGCAATATAGACAAGTGGACTAAAATAAATTATAAAGCCAATTATTCCATAATGAAAGAATATATCTAATGGATCAATCTCAATTAGTTTTTCTATTTTTTTATTATTTATTTCTTTTCTATTTACAAATCCAACTCCGAAAAGTTTATCATCAATTTTAGCATTATCATATATTTCTAAAGTATTAAAGAAAAATTTATCTCTACCACTTAATGCTACTTTTATAATTCTTTGTGTGCTTGGGCTTTTAACAGTATACTTATTGTTATTTTTAATATTATCTGTTTCTTCTTTAATATCTTCCTCAATGTGACTAGATTCTGATATAGCACTTTGTAAATTTTTTACTGCTGGTATATTAGGTATTAATCCAAATGATATTACTATAATTATTATTGACCATTTTAGGCCATATGCTCTATTTTTTTTATAGTTAAATAGAAAATATAAAGCATAAATAACTTCAGTAATTAGCATACCTAAAAATGATGTTTTGGTTCCTAATAACGTCATTGCAAGTATTACTATTATAAAGGTTAATGCTATTTTAACTACGCCTTCCCTTTCAAATAACAAATAATATAAAAATGGAAATAAAGCTACCATTATTGCACCTATTTCATTAGCAGCATAAAACCATCCTACAGTACCTTTATTATTACCAACATACGATGAAAATGCTGTATTAGTTATTTCTGGCAGTATTATTAATATTGAATATATTATTGCTTCAACTATACACACCTTAAATATTTTTTCTTTTTTCAATTGTAATTCATCAAATGCATTTATTAAGCATAATGCCACTATTGGAAAATACATATATTTAAATAAATATGTTATTTCTGTTTTTAAAAAAACAAGATTAAATATTCCATTTTTCGTTATAAGATATATTACACTAAATATACAAAGTATTCCTAAATATATTATACTTTTCTTTTTATGTACTGATTTGTTTACAAAGAGCAGATATATTACCATTGTAAATAGGAATAACCCTCTAACTATCATACCAATAGTTAATGGTAAATTAGTAAATCTAACCATTAAAGATGTAAATAAATCTAATATAGGTTGTATTAATAGAAAGATATAAAATATATTTGCTTTTTTATTATTGCTATCAATTCTCATAATTACTATCCTTTCTTCACTTTAAATATCAAATTAATCAATCCATACATTTTTATATTTATTAATTTATAAATTATTTTTCTATTTTTTGATAAAGTGTTTATATATTTATTGTTTTTATAATTAGGAAATTTTTTATTCATGTAATCAATTAGTTTGTTTATAGTTTCTCTTTTAACTTTATCATCAGCCTCTGCTTTTAATACTCTAACAATAGCTGATATATAAATATGATCAATAGCTAAAAATTCTATTTTGCTAAAATACTCTTCTTTTTTATTATGCTGAATATAGGATAAAATATCATTAAAAGCATCTAATATTTCTAAATTTCTTTTTACATTAGAATTATTCATTGTAGATCCTTCTCTTATTAGATAATCATATAATGGTTCATCAATAAAAGCAAAAGTGTTAGAATTCATTATAGCTTTTAGTGTAAAAGCTAAATCTTCATACCAAACTTTTTCTTTGAATTCCAATTTATTTTTTATCAAAATATCTCTTTTGTATATTTTGTTCCATACAGCCATTTTACCAAAGAATATATTTTCTAAATCTGTATTATAATTATTTATAAATGCATCTATATTTTTATTTTGGTAATCTTCGCTTACATTATAATTGCCACATACTACTATATCATAATTATTTTCTTTAGCCTTATTATATAATTTTTTATACATATCTTTTTCAACAAAATCATCACTATCAACATAGCCAATATATTCTCCTGTAGCTTTTTTTAAGCCATAGTTTCTTGCAGAACCTTGTCCACCATTTTCTTTAATGTATGATTTTATTTTATCAGGATATTTTTTTACATATTTATCTATTATTTTCTGACTATTATCTTTAGTTCCATCATTTACTACAATTATTTCTATTTCTTTTAATGATTGTTTTACTAAACTATTTAAACATTTATCTATATACTTCTCTACTCCATATACAGGGACTATTATACTCAATTTACACTCGTTCATAATTATTATCCTTTCATTTTACCTTTTAGTAATAATATTATTTTTGATACATTATATAAATCATGATAATTTAGCCAAGCAATGATTTTTCTGTTTCTTGATATTTTATTATAAAAAGGCAATTTAGTATAATTACTAATATTATCTTTACAATATTTTAAAAATATATTTATTGTTTCTTTTTTATCTTTACTTTTTTGAAATGCAAGTCTATTTATAGTAGTTATTAATATGTGTTCAAATATTAGATATGAAACTATATTTTCATCATATTTTTTATTTTCTTTTAAATAATTAATTATATCATCCATAATTATTATCATATCTAAATTTTTCTTTGAATTATTATTATTCATTGTAGATTCATGACCGCAATTACAATGATAAAATCCTTCACTTATATTAGATATCTTATCAGTATTAAAAAGTATTTTTGTAGTAAAATTAAAATCTTCATACCATAATTTTGATAAAAATCTGAAATCTTTTATTAATTCTTTTTTAAATATTTTATTGCAAGCTGATGGAGTCACCTCAAATACGCTATTATATTTTGTACAATTATGGTATATAGTATAATTAGCATAATGATCAACCATATCACATATTACTATGTCACTATTATCTTTTTTTGCAAGAGAATACATTTTTTCTAAGGCATCTAAGTCAAGCCAATCATCACTATCAACAAAAGAGATATATTCACCCTTAGCTTTTACTATTCCAATATTCCTAGCGGAGCCTTGCCCTCCATTTTCTTTAATAAATGATTGTACTTTTTCCGGATATTTTTTAACATATTTATCTATTATCTTTTGACTGTTATCTGGACTACCATCATTTACTACAATTATTTCTATTTCTTTTAATGATTGTTTTACTAAACTATTTAAACATTTATCTATAAACTTTTCGACATTATATACAGGTACAATTACACTAACCTTAATTTTCATTATTTCACCTCGTACTGACTAATTATTTCATTATATCTATTTTCAAGAATTTGTAACTCTTTTTTGATTTTTTCTTTAATATTTTCTTGTTTAAATAGATTATCATATTCAAATGGATCTTTCCTTATATTGTATACTTCTTTTATTTCATTATCTATAAATTTTTTATTAATATATACTTCCATCACAACATCATAATTATCTGTTCTTACTCCAAGTATTATTGGCCTACGATAAATGTCTGGACATCCACCACCCATATATTCTAATAAAGCGTAATCTTGTCCTTTTGATTCTAAAAGGCTTTGTCCTTTGAAAACTTTTGGAATTTTAATATCAACTAAATCTAATAATGTTGCAGGAATATCTTTTGTGGAACAATAATTATTTATCATTTTATTTTTTATATCTTTGCTCCAAACTATAAATGGTACATTATAATTTTCTCTATAACTAGATATTACATACTTTTCTCTTACTGGAGAAAAATAATATGAAAATCCATGGTCTGCTGTTATTACTATGCTAGTATCATTTAAAATTTTTTCTTTTTCTAAAAACTTAAATATATTTTTAATAATATTGTCGCAGTACATCAATGATAAATCATATGATATACTTCCTTTATATCCTTTAGGAATATTGTTTAAGTAAGTATTTATTCTTTTAAAATCTTCTTCAATTAATTTTAAATCCTTAGTATCATAAGTAAAGAAGTTTTCTGGAAAATGCGCATCATCAATATGAACATAACTCATCCATTTTTTATCTTTATTTTCTTTTATCCAAACAAATAGTTCTTGTGATACTGTATAAAAAGATCTTTGAACTTTGAATTGGTCATAATTATTTGATATCCTATCATATAAATCCTTATCGAAAAGTGAATTTTTATACCCAGCTAGTAAACCTTTTGCGGTTTTAAAATCTTTATTTATTATACTTTTTATAATGTTTTTTATTGGCAATTTATTATTTAATAAATTATTTTTAAGATCTATTTTATTAATTCTATCGAAAGTATTTTTGTATTTTTCAATTACTTTATTTCTAACTATATTGTCATGTACTTTATCACTCATCATATATGTTTTTATATTAAATAATTGATGATTTTCTTTTTGTTCAAACAAACTATTTAAATATTTTTTATTATCTTTACTAAATTTTTCATATTCAACTTTAATTTGCTTTATGTCATTATCAATATCACTAACATCTATATTCCCGTTGAGCATACTTGTTTCAGAATCTTTATCTCTTATTTTTTCTAAATATATTATCCAATTTTTAAAATTATCATCTAACATATCTGCTAATATTTTATATTCCTTGTTGTTTATTTCATTTTTTTCAAAAATTTCTGAATAATATTTTAATCTATAATCCCATATATGTGAAAACTGAAATCCTTCAATATATTTTCTTTCATCATATCCAGGAGCCATATATGACGGATAAATACTTGGATAGTAGTTATTATAAAAAACTTTATAACCATTATTCCTAAACACTTCTAAAACACAAGTTTTATCTTTAAATCGCTCCATATAGCCTCCATTATCCATTGTATCAATACCTCCAAGTAAACACATCAAAGCTGCTTCTGTATATGGAGCTTCAGAAAACATTTTATCTCCTGAAATAGACTTTTTTCTTAATTCATTCAAAAAAGGAGCACATAATGATGAAGTGTTTTTATTAAATAAAATATCATTTGTTACAGAATCAATAACTATAAATAACACATTTTTTTTCATTATTACTACACTCCTTTTAATCAAACTCTACTGTTTCCTTCACATCATTATTAATTTCGTATGGAAATTCATATAAATATTTTTTTAATTCTTTTTCTATAACTTTGCATTCTTCTCTATATTCTTCTTTTCTAAACAATTGAGTATTTTTTATTGACATTTCTGGTATAAATCTAGTTTTTTTATTTATATGATCACTTTCCTTAAAACCTAAAAATTTAGTTATTTCTTTTATTTTAGTATCATAGTTATAAATTAAATCTTCAAAATTAATTCTTAATACTTTATTTGATGTACACTCTTTTTCGCTTTCACGCATTTTTTTATAAAAATTGCAAAATTCATTTACTTCTAGTGGAAATGGTACACAGATTTGTTTTTGTTGCCAAATATATTTATTTGTTATAAATACATCTCTTGGATCTCTTGCTACTACAATAACTCTTAATTTATCATCAAAATAATTATCTACTCTGAATAAATTAAATGGTAATAAAAACTGATCTAAGATTATATTTTCTTTCCCTTTTGATATTTCTTCGATTATTTTATAAATATATTTATGTGATTCTTCATAAAATTTATTTGAATCAACATACGATATACGCATACCATCTGAATATTTTAAAATTTTATTAAATCTAACTTTATTTCCTGTTAATATTTTTAATGGTTTTCTAACTAATAATTTAAAAAACATTTTTGTATTAACTTCTTCATGTGTATACCAATATCCTGGGAAATTAAATTCTTGAATATTATTTATATATTCCTCAGTTATTTTCATAAAATTTGAACTAATTATTTTTTGATAGTTTCCTACCCACCAAAACTTCTTATTATATAATTTCTTCATTTGTGTTTCAAAACTTCTAATTGCTTCATCACTTCTGATTGCATTATTGCCTATTAGTAATTTATCTTCAAAATCAAACAATCCATTTGGACAATGCAATAGCACATACTCATAACTCTTGAACTCATTTTGGCAATCTCTAAACTCTGATATCAAATCAGTAATAGCGGATGACCCGCTTCCCATATACCCTGTTGGTACTATTATTTTTTTCATATTACTTTTTCCCTACCTTTAATTTTTTTTTAAATTTATCTAATATAAACATTAAATTATTATCTTTCTTTATATATAAAACTATGAAATATAATAACATGCAAGTAATTATTATTAATATCATAGTTATATAGAACCCTAAATTAAGTTTTCTAAGTAGCAATGATATTGGTATAAACAATAAACTCAAAATTATATATGTCATATTTTTTTTACTAAACACTTGAACATTAATATTCATTTTTCTTCTTGCATATATATAATGTGTAATGAATACTGCTAATTCGACTAGTCCAGTTGTTGCCAAAGCAGTTATTGGACTGAATATTTTAAATGTAACTAATAAGTAATTAATTATTAAGTTACTAGTTCCACAAATTAGTGATACTTTTAGAATTCTATCTTCTCTATTATTTGGATACATTACCAAATTATTCATGACAGACTCTAATGATATAAAAATTCTAGTTATACATGCTATCATTAATGGTACAATGGCTGCTAAATATTTTTTACCAGCATATAAAATTATTATTTCTTTTGATAATACAAAAACTCCTAAACACATAGGTACAATAATAAATAATAATGATGCTATTGAATTGTTTAATTTTTCTTCATAAATTTCTTTTCCTTTATTTTTTAATAAGTACGATAATCTAGGTATGGATACATTTATTATAGAATATGGAATAGCTGCTAATGTACTTACTAAGTAAAATGCTGTGTAATAAATCGTTACCGATACGTCACTCACATATTTTCCTAACATAACTCTATCTAATTGGCTATATAATAAATCTACATTTGTAATAACAAGTACAGCAATAAGCGGTTTAATATATTTTTTTATTTCAATCTTAGAAAAATCAAATTTAATTCTTCTTTTAGCATAAATAAAACTTATTATATTATTTAAAAAATTAGTAAGTGATACAACAATAGCATAAATTACTATATCATCAGGATTTCTAACGGCAAGTAAAATTGATAAGAAATATATAATTTTAACAATCACTGATTTTATTGTTATAAACTTATAATTTTCTAATGCTTCATTTACAAATTCAACATAAAAAATATTAGCAAATATTTGAATGGTCATAACTAAATACAATGTTCTTGCCATTCCAGTTGATATTAATAAACTATAAACTATATACATTATTAATACCAACAAATTAGAAAGCATTGATATCATAAATAAATTTGTAAATAACTTGGATACTTTTTCTTTATCATCTCTAATTTTACTAATTTCTCTAACTCCCAAAGTATATACTCCAAAGCCAGCAAATGCCAAGAACATTTGAAAGTCTGCAAAAACTCTATTATACATTCCATATAAATCAACATCTAAAAGGCGCATTATATAGGGACCTATTATTATTGGAACCACGATATTTACTATACTAAGTATTGACTTATAAATTGTATTTTTAAATAATGTGTTTTTCTTTTCCATTTTGTTACCTCCAGTAATTATTATTTTATCATATTTTCCTTATTTTATAAAGGCTTTTGTCACTCTCTTTACAATAAGTTTATCAATTAGTTTATAAATTACATTTATTATCATTGATAAACTTATTGATAATATTAAAACTAATGGTACTATTTCAAAATAACCTTTAATTGAGAAAAAATTTATATCTTTAAAATAATGAAAATATAGAAAGTCATCTATCATTGAAGATGTCAAATACATTCCTAATGATAATTCAGATATCTTTACTATTACTCTACTAATTTTGTTTGATACCTTGCCAAGATTTAAATTGATAACAAAAATAAATACAAGTACTGATGTTAATACATTAAATATACTACCCCAATCATTATATATTCCCCATACAAATTTATTTCCATTTGAAAAATGTATATTTATTAAACTGGATACAATTAATACTATAACAAATAATAATACATTTAAATATTTATTTATATTAACTTTATATTCTTTTAGATAGCAGCCAATAAAGTAATAAGTTAATGGATATATACTAATCCACCAATCGGGGATTAATATATATTTAATATTAAATATACCTTGAAAAGATGTTAAAGTAAGCATAGTTAATATTAGTATTTGTTTTTGTTTTTTGTTCTTTAAATTATTATAAATAAGATTGATAAAAGGAATTAATAAAAATAATCCTAAATACATTTTTATATACCATGAATATCCAATTTTAAAAGCTAATATGCTACTTATAATATGTCTTATAGAAAAAGAAGTATTATTATAAATAGAATTATAATAGAGATATAAAACTGCATCTATTAAATAAATTATTAACACTCTAGATAATCCTAAATAATATTTTTTACTCAAAGTCTTGTTTTTCATTAAATACCCTGTTGTCATTATAAATAATGGTACACAAATCATGAATAGAGTTCTAAAAATTGTACCTATATATGCTTTGTAGCCCAATATTGGCACCTCATAAAAACCATTATTCAAAAAGAAATGTACAGATATTACTGAAAATACTGCTATACATTTTATTAAATCTATATTAATATTTCTTTTTTTCATCTTTTTCCTACCTCTACTCTAATTTGATTATACTATATTTTAATAGTGTTTTCAAGGTAATAGAAAAGAATATTACATTTTGTCGTAATATTCTTTAGTGTTTTATACATCATATGTTTTGTCTATTGCTTTTAATTCGTTAAATGTATCTATTTCAATTATATCTTCACTTTTACATTCTCTTAAATATATTTTATAATTGTTTTTTCTTATATCAAGCATTACTTGTTCCCAATATCTTTCTTTGCCACCAGGAGACATAAATACTTCTTTTATATCTTTTTCCATTTGCTTACCAGTTTCTTTATCATAGTATGATATTCCACACATTTGATAGCAATCTAATCCACCTACTTTTTCTTTAGTAATTATACCATTTTTAGTTTCTAAACACCAATCGTCAGTTCTATCTACTTTAAATCCTAAGAAATTTGAATGATATTCATATTTTCTTATTAAATCTTGATTATATAAATATAAATCTGATTCTAATACATATGAATTAGAAAATTTATCTCTTACTAAATATGCTGAAGAAATATTATTTGCTTCATTATAATTTTTATTATATATAAATTTTATATTAGGATATTTTTTTAATAATATTTCAAATTGTTCATTTAAATATCCTGTTACGATTATTATTTCTGGTATTTCTGCTTTTACAACGGCATCTAATAATGTTTCTATTATTTTTTTTCCATTTACTAATACTAATGGTTTTGGTGTATTAAGAGTAATTGGCACTAGTCTAGATCCAAAGCCTGCTGCTAGAAAGATAGCTCTTTTTACTCTATATGGTTCTAATTCTTTTAACCCTCTTTTTGTTATAGTGTTATCTTCATTTATTAATTTTTTTTCTAATAAACTGGTTATAGTTTTATTTATTGTACCTAAAGAAAGATTAGTTATCTTTGATATTTTCCTTTGAGATAATTCTCTTTTTTCTTTTTCTATGCAAACTAATATTTCAAATTCATTATATGTTAACTTCATAATTCCACTTCTTTCTGTCTTCTTTTCTATTTATTAAATAGATAGATCCTTTTACTATTAAATTAAAGAATAATATTATTAATGACACAATAGCAGCTTCTCCTAGCATCATATTACCTTCATATGTGTTTATCATTAATGATAATGGCATTGTATCTGTATTAAATAAGAATGTTACTGCAGATATTGTTACCATTGAGTTTATAAAGAAATATGCTATCATTTCTCTTATCGTAATTTTACTGCATGGTATTATTACATCTTTTATTATCCTGAATGTACTTATATTACATGTTTTAGCTACTACTTCATAATTGGGGTTTATCTTTAATAAAGCATTATATGCCATTAAATATGGTGAAGCCATAAAATGTATTATATTTACAATAATCATTATAATAAAAGTATTATAAATAAAACTATTACTAAAACTTATAGTATATGATAAGCCTAGTACTATACCAGGTATAGCAAGTGATGATATTGTTAATATATGGATTAATTTAGCGATCTTTCCTTTTATTCTAGCAGTTGCATAAGCCGTAAAATATGTTATAAATGTTCCTATAACTGCTACTGATACTGCTATTAAAAGTGAATTTAATATATATTTACCAATATCATTAGATAATACATATTCAAAATGTTTTAAAGAAAAACTTTTGTTAATAATAAAATTATCTATGAAAGCATAATAAACAAATGAACCTATTACTACAAAAACAAATATAATTATTAAATATAATAATGTAGTAAATATTATATCTCTTGTTTTATTTTTACTTATTTTATAATCTTTTCCTTCAAATTCACCACTACTATAATCTTTAGAAAAATTATCAAATAAAAATGATATGATAGCAGGCACTAATAAGAATAATCCTATCATTGTACCTTTTGAAAAATCTAGTAACCCTATTACTTCTTTATATAGAAATACTGGCAATGTTAAAAACTTTCCACCTACTGCTAGTGGTACACCATAATCTGTAAATATCATAGTAAATACAGCAAATATAGATGATAATAATGGTTTTTTTAAATAACATAATGTTACTTTTTTAAATGTTTGCCATTTATTCAATCCTAGCACTTTAGCTGTATTATACATATTATTGTCGATATAATTAAATCCATCATCTAGCATTAAAAATGCTACTGGAAATGAATACATTATTGAACCAATTATTATACCTGAACATCCTATTATATTAAATCCTAATATCTTTGATACTATTCCGTTGGCTCCGAACAAATTAATTAGTCCTAAACCATGTGATATTGATGGTATAAGCATTGGGATTGTTAATAATACCTTTAATACTGCTTTATGCTTTATGTTCGTTCTATTTAGTGTATAAGCAAGTAGATATGCTATCATTATTGATATAATAGTAGATATACTTGTAACAAATAATGAATTAGTTAATGCTTCTTTAAATGCTTTTGAGGCAATTAAATTACCAAAATCAGACCATTCTACTCTTAATAGCATTACTACTAATGGATAGAAGACTGTTATTAAAAGAAATATTAAAACTAAAATACTAACTTTACTTTTCTTTTTCATTATAAATCAATTCCTGTACATTTTTCAATTGATGATACTTTTTCTATTAAATGATTTGTTACAAACTTTCTCACATAATCATTTTTTGGATGATTAAATATTTTATTTGGTTCATCTATTTGTTCTATTTTACCATCATTCATCACCATTACTCTGTCTGATAAAGAAAATGCTTCTTCTTGATCATGAGTAATATATATCATAGTAGTTTTAAATTTTTTCTGTATATCTTTTAATTCTTTTCTTAATCCTAATCTATTATCGGCATCAAGAGCACTCATTGGTTCATCAAATAAGATTATATCAGGATTTAATGCTAAAGTTCATGCTATTGCTACTCTTTGCTGTTGTCCCCCAGATAATTCGTGTGGATATTTTTTAATATGTTCTTCCATATTAACTACTTTTATCATTTTTAAAGCTTGCTTTTTTGCTTCTTCTTTATTTTTTAATTTTAAATTTAACGCATACATAACATTATCTAAAACAGTCATATTAGGAAACAAAGCATAGTTTTGAAAAACTATGCCCATTTCTCTTTTAGATGGATCTAATTTTGTTATATCTTTTTCCTTTTTAAATATTTTACCGGAAGTTGGATTTTCTATTCCTATTAATATTTTTAATAAAGTTGTCTTTCCGCAACCTGAAGGTCCTAGAATTGATAAGAATTCTCCATCTTTTACTTTAAAACTTATATTATCTAAAACTATTTTTTTGTTATATACTTTAGTTAAATCTTTTATTTCAAGATTAACCATTTACTTCTCCCCACTTCTTAATTAATTTTTCTTTTGTTTCAGTACTATCTATGCCAGTCATATTAGCATCTTTTAAATTTTCTGGATAATTCTTCATTTTATTTTCTTGATCTTTTAAAATTTTATCTGGCATATAATTTTCTTTATCATATTTTCCAAAATCTTTAATTAACCAATTAAATACTTTTTTAACGTTTTCGTTTGTTTCTCTTCCTTTTATAATACCACATGATGTTGTATTATATGGAGAACCTGTTTCTAATTCTACAATACTAAAATCATATCCAGCGTTAATTGCTTCAACACCTTGTGCAGTCATACCCAATGCTATAGCAATCTCTCCTTGTTTTAGCAGATTTGTAGGTCCTGAACCTGATGTTGTATATTCTCTTAAATTACTCTTTAACTTCTTAAAGTATTCTATTGCCTTATCTTCTCCCATTATATTTACTGCATTTAAATAAAAGCCATATCCTGTTCCTGATGTTTTTGGATCAGGCATAGCAATTAAATCTTTATATTCTGGTTTTAATAAATCCTCATATGTTTTTGGTACACTTAAATTGTGTTCTTTAAAATACTTATTGTCAATTATTAAATTCATTGTGTATTTAACCCAAGTTAAATAATTGTTTGATGTATTTACACCATCTAAATAAGAGCTTGTATCAAAATTTGATAAGTCAGCAAAATTATCTTGAACATCTTTCATATGTGCTGTTTCTAAATCTAATACAATATCTGCTTCTACCTTTGTTCCTTCATTTTTAATTTTAGCGGCACTATTTCCTGTTGCCATATATTGAACAACAACATTCAACTCTGGAAATTCTTTTTTTACCATTTCACTTAATTTTTGGTTTCTTTCTTCTTCCATGCTAGTATAAATTACTACTTTTTCTTTGCTTCCACATCCTGTTAATAATGTTACCATAAATAACATTGCTATTAATAATATTTTCTTTTTCATTTATTTTCCTCTTCTTTCTAGAACTTATTCGTTCATAATTAGATTATATCATCTTTTTTTGAACGTTGCAACCACATTTTTGCATTTTATTAAAAAAAGAGTATTTATTTACTCTTTGACTATAAATCCACATGGTATTGGTCTTGTTTGTTCTAAGTTATCCCAGTTAATTGGATGGTTTATTATTTTGTTATCTATTACTAGGGCACTTGAATTACCACCATCTAAGTTTGATGCATTATAAGCATGATATCTAAGTAAGATATCTACTAAGTCATTCATATCAGCACCTTTACTTTTTAGACTTCTTCCATCTATTACTAGAAATAATACGATACCATCTTTTCTTTGTGCAATAGCGGATCTTGGATGAATACCATAACCTCCATTACCATTTATAAAAGCACTCTTACCATTTACTATTAAGAAAGGTCCAAATTCTACAGCATCTCTTATACCCATGTTAATTGCTTCTTCAGCACTTATTTTACCTAAGTATAATTTATTATCATTAGTGAAGCCTATTATTCCACCACCATATTGACTATGACCATAACTGCTTATTATTTTGCTATTTGAGATGATTGTACCTATGGCTTGTCCTCCTGTTCCTTGACCATCTTTATCAAGAAAACCTCCTCCATTAATAGCTACTACGGCATTTTCTCTTTTAGCCATATCTACTAAATATTCTCCAGAATAACCTAAGTTTTTACTATAAGTTACTTTTATTTTAGATGGATCATAAATAGCTACTAAATATCCAGAGAATCCTTTTTCATTTATTTCTATTAATTTATAAATATCTTTTTTATTTCTATCTAATATTTCTTTATCATATTCATCTATATAATTTTCTTCTTTACCTATTATTGCACTAATATCAGTATTTCCATCTGGTTCTTTAATACTATGTCTTGCTAATACTTTATTTATATATTCATCACTATAGAAAGTAGTAGCAAAGTATTGATGATTCATAGTACTCATAGCGGTAGTTACTAAAAAGTCTCTGAAACCATTAAATGGTCCATATAAAAGAAATAATACTACTACTGCTACTACATCACAAATACTTAATATAATGGTAAAAATGTTATCTCTCTTTTTTATTTTGTCTGGATCTTTTACCCTTTCTTTCTTCTTCATAATACTCCTTACTACTATTACTTATATATTTACTTTTAAATTATCCACTACTCTAGTTATTTCATCATCTTCTATTAAAGGAAGACTTATTCTAGTTAATGTACTATTGGTACTTACATATATACCATCTCTACCTAAACTTTCATCTATATAATTATCTAAGAATTTATTATATTCTCTTCTTGTAGTTAGATAAAAACTTAATTTAGATATATCGTCTTTATCAAATAAATAATTTATATCTTCATCTAACACACTATCAGTAGACATTATAATATGAATATTCATAGTGGCTCCTACTTCTAATAAGTAATTAATATCATCTTTTACACTTATATCATTTTTTATTATTTCATATATTTCATCAATAAATAAAATTATTCTACTTCGATCATTATTTTTTACTCTTTCTTCAAAGATATGTCTTATTTCTTTTATTTTGTTTATTATTTCTTGTTCATTATTTACTACTTCACATAATTTATCATAAGTATTATAATTTATACTTTGGGAATCTAAAATAATTATTTTAGTTTTATCTTTATTCATTAAGATATTTAGTATTATATTATTAAATAGATTAGTCTTTCCAATACCTGTTACTCCTGTTACTAATAGATTCTTATCTTTTTCTATATTAAAATATATTACTTTATCTTCTTCTGATAATCCTAGTGGTATATTATTATTATCTTTATCTTTAGATTCTTCTAGTAATTCTTTTAATGATAAGGTACTTTTCTTCATGTTTTGTACTTTTATTTTTACTTCGTTTTCGTTTTCTTTTTCTATTTCAAATTCATTAGTAGTTACTCCTAAGGCTAAGGCTATTTCTTTTTTTAATTCTAACATATCTTCATAGCTTTTATCATCATTCCAGGTTATATGATATATTGTTATATTTCTATATACTTCATATGTTATCTTTGTATTAAATTTAAATGCTTTAAAGGTATGTTTTAAATTATTAACAAATAAATCAGCATTTAAGATATTTCTTTCATTATCAAATATTTTTGTATTTAGTAGTTCTAACATAATTACCTCTTCTTTCTACTTTTTATTAAGATATTACCTGTCATTTCACTTGGTACTTCTAAGCCCATTAGTGTTAATATAGTTGGAGCTATATCTCCTAATTTTCCATCTATTAGTTTTAGACTTTTATCGGTTATGATAAATGGTACAACATTAGTAGTATGACTGGTATTAATACTATTATCTTTATTACGCATTACTTCACAGTTACCATGATCTGCTGTTACTATAATGGTATATTCTTCTAATGAGATATTTTCTAATATTTTACCAATACATTCATCTACTGTTTCAACAGCTTTAATAGCGGCTTCATAGTCTCCTGTATGGCCTACCATATCGCCATTAGCAAAGTTTAATATTATTAAGTCTTCATGACTTGTTGTTATTTCTTTTACTAATGAGGCTGTTATCATATGAGCACTCATTTCTGGTTCTAAGTCATAAGTTGCCACTTTTGGACTTGGTACTAATATTCTTTTTTCTCCTTGGTATTCTTTATCTATTCCTCCATCAAAGAAATATGTTACATGAGCATACTTTTCAGTCTCTGCTATTCTAAGTTGGGTTAATCCTTTACTTGCTATATATTCTCCTAAGGTATTTGTTAGTTCTGGTAACTCGAAAGCATATGGACATAATACGGTATCTGCTACATGCATCATTGTTACTACTTTTAAATTTTTTATTTCTTCTTTAGCAAAACTTTTATATTCTTTATTGGTAAAGATACTAGCAAGCTCTTTTAATCTATCTGGTCTATAGTTAAAGAAAATAATTCCATCATTATCTTTTATTAGACCATTTTTATCAGTAGTTACTGGTACTATAAATTCATCAGTTACTTTGTTTTTTTGACTTTCTTTCCATACTTTCTTGGCTTCTTTAACCGAAGTTCCTACTACCATTGCATTATAGGCTTTTTCTACTCTATCAAAGTTAGTATCTCTATCCATACCATAGTATCTTCCTCCTAATGAGGCTATCTTTCCTACGCCTAATTTTTTCATATATTTTTCTAAGGCTTCTATATACTTTATTCCACTGGTAGGACTTACATCTCTACCATCTGTAAAGATGTGAACATATACTTTTTTTAATCCTTCTTTTTTGGATAATTCTAATAAACTAAATAAATGATTGATATGTGAATGTACTCCTCCATCTGATAAAAGTCCTACTAAATGTAAACTACTATTTTCTTCTTTAACATGATTTATTACTTTTAATAATTCTTCATTTTTATAAAAACTTTTATCTTTTATTTTACTATTTATTAGTTCTAATGATTGATATACTAAACGACCTGCTCCTATATTGGTATGGCCTACTTCTGAATTTCCCATTTGTCCTCTTGGTAAACCTACCGGGGTACCTGATGCTTCTAATTGACTATGAGGATATTTATCCCATAATTTATCTAAAACTGGTGTTTTGGCATTATATACGGCATTATATTTTTTATTTTTTGTTAATCCTACACCATCCATAATACATAATAATACTTTCTTCATTTTATCACCCTATTTCCTATATAATTATATATTATTATTTACTAATTGGCAATATTTTAAAAGTATTTTTTGTTAACTAACTATAATTTATTATTTTATTTTAATATGTAAAAGAAAAATACTTTTGTTCAAAGTACTTTATATTTTTATTTGTTGTTTAATATTATCTTTTTTAGTTCGTCAGAACAATAATCACTTATATATTTTAATTTTTCTTTATCGTCTAAAGCATAGCTATATTTTATAAATATTTCTTTTAATTTATGATAATTTCCTTTTATACTTTCGTGGCTAGCTATAATCATATCTTCTTTTGTTACTTCCGTTAAATCTAAATATATTCCATTTATTTTAGCCAATGATTCTATAAATAGTCTTTGGCTTCTTCCATTTCCTTCTCTAAATGGATGTAAAGCATTAATATCTGCAAACAAATCAACTAATTTTTCTATAGTTAATTCATTATCGTAATATACAAAATAGTTTTCTTCTTTTAGCTTGTTAAATATATCTGTGCCAAATGTTTCAATATATTCACTTAAACAAAATAAATCTTGTTTAGCTATGTTACAATTTCTTATATTGCCAGCCCATCTATATATGTCTTGAAATAAATATTTATGAATTTTTTTTAAATAATCAAAATCAAAGTTACCTTTTAATGGTTTTTCATTTAGTTCATATGTTCTAAAAGATACTAATTCTCTTTCTGCATTAAATAAATCTTTATCGTTTGTAATATTAAGTTTGTTGATTAGAGTATCGGTCCCTTCATAACAATAATTAGCTGTTTTTTCATATGTGTATTTATATTTACTATCCATAGATTCCTCTATACTTTTCAATGACTTTTTTTCTTTCTTTTGTTGTGGTGGTTTTTCCTATTATACAATTATATAATTTTTTCTTTATATCTTTTGTTAATGGCATACCTTCTTGGGCCATAGCACCATCTACTCTTCTTATTTTTTCTTGTATTTCTACTTTTTCTTTATACTTTTTATTATCCATAAACATCACCCTTTTTGTATTTGTTTTTTCTTTATATATTATACCACATTTCTGCTAATATTTCACTGTTTTTGTTCAATTTAATTGCATTTTATAATTATTTTTATTTGAATATGTAAAAGAAAAAATACTTTTGTTCAAAGTACTTTATATTTTTATTTATTGTTTAATATTATCTTTTTTAATTCATCAAAATGGTAATTAAAAATGATGGGTACCCCAGGCGAGATGAATGCTCACATACAAAGTATGCTTACTGGCATTGCCAACACATCGTTATTCCTTCACAAGTAACCCATCTGTATATATATTATATCACATAATTGCTAATTATTTACATTTTTTGATTTTGGAAAATTTTGTAATTTATTTCACTATTTACAACATAACTCTTATTTTTGAGACGTAGACTCAAAAATACCACGGAAAATTTAAGTTTACTTAAAGTTGAAGTGGCAAAAGAAAAGAACTAAATTAATTAGCTCTCTCATAATCACAATTCATACATTTTATCTTATCTTTTTTTTCCGTTAATGTTCCATTACAATTAGGACACTTTTCTTCAATTGGTTTATCCCAACTAGCAAAATCACATTTTGGATAATTTGAACATCCATAAAAGATTTTTCCTCTTTTGGTTTTCTTTTCTAATATTTTACCATCACATTTTGGACAAGATATAATTTCTTTTACTTCTTTTTCTTCTTTATTACTTTTAATATATTTACAAGTTGGATAATTTGAACAAGCAGTAAACTTTCCATACTTACTTTGTTTTATTACTAATGGACTACCACAATTAGGACATAATTCTCCTGTTTCTTCTGGGGCTTTCTTTTCCATATTCTTGAAAGCTACTTCTACTTTTGGTTCAAATTCTTGATAGAAGATACTTAGTAATTTATTCCATTCCATGTTACCCTCTGCTATTTTATCTAAATCATCTTCCATATTCTTAGTATATTCTACATTAATGATATCTTTAAAGAATTCTTGTAATTTATCGGTTGTTTCAATACCTACTTCAGTAGGAATAAATTTTTTATCAATAACTTTTACATAACCTCTTTCTTCAATGGTATCAATTGTTTTAGCATATGTTGATGGACGGCCTATTCCTAATTCTTCCATTTCTTTTATTAGTTTACTTTCGGTATATCTAGCAGGTGGTTTTGTTGTATGTGATGTATATTCTATAGTGTTAGCTACTAATACATTACTTTTATAGTTTGAGAAGTCTGGTAATACTTTATCTTCACTATCTTCATATTTACTATATACTTTTAAGTATCCATCAAAGATTAGGATTTGTCCATTTACTTTGAACTGATAATTATTATTATCTAATATAACAGTAGTTGCTTCTACTTTGGCATCTTTCATTAGGGATGCTAGGGCTCTATAATATATTAGACTATATAATTTATATTCATCATTAGTTAGATATTCTTTTATTTTTTCTGGATTATTATTTATATTAGTAGGTCTTATGGCTTCATGGGCATCTTGAACATTCTCAGTTTTATTACTCTTTTTTACATAACCTACATACTCACTTCCATAATTATCTTTGATATAACCATAAGTATCTTTAATAAACTCATCAGATAATCTTACGGAGTCGGTTCTCATATAAGATATTAATCCTTCTGCTCCATCTTTTAGATTTATTCCTTCATATAGTTTTTGGGCTATCATCATGGTTTTCTTAGAGGTAAAGCCTAGTTTGGTTGAAGCCTCTTGTTCTAGTGTACTTGTAGTAAAAGGAAATTTGCTTTTCTTAGCTTTTTCTTTTTTATCAATACTTTCTATTTTGAAGGCATTTGATAGTTTACTTAGTATTTCTTTGGCTTCAGATTCTTTTTTGATTTCTATTTTTTTATGATTATAGGTATCTAATTTGGCATCGAAGTCATTAAATTTTGCTTCTATCTCAAAGTATTCTTCAGGAATGAAGGCTTCTATTTCTCTTTCACGATCAACGATTAACTTTAGGGCTACTGATTGAACACGGCCTGCTGATTTGCCTCCTGTTTTAGACTGCATTAGTTTACTTAGTCTAAAGCCTATGATACGATCTAGTATTCTTCTTGTTTCTTGAGATTTTACTAGATTATCATCTATTTTTCTAGCTTTATTAAATGAATCTAGAACGGCTTTTTTGGTTATTTCGTTGAAGACTATTCGATCATAGTTTTCTTCTTTTAATCCTAAGGTATCGTATAGATGCCAACTTATGGCTTCTCCTTCACGATCGGGGTCGGTTGCTAGATATACGAAGTCTGCATCTTTGATATCTTTTTTTAATTCTTTTACTAATTTTGCTTTTCCTTTGATTATTTTATAATCTGGTTTAAAATTATTATCTATATCTACTCCAAAGCCATATTTTCCTGATGTTGATAGGTCTCTGATGTGTCCTACGGAAGATACTACTTTGAAATCTTTTCCTAAATATTTTTCTATTGTTTTACTTTTATGTGGGGACTCCACGATTACTAATTTTTTTGACATATAACGCTTCCTTTCTATGACATTATAACTATTCTTTTTATAAAATGCAAGTATTTTTTGTTATTTTTTATTTTATGATTCCCTCTAAGCTATAGTCTTAGAAGGTTATTTTTAGCTTGTAATCTAAAAATAATATATCAGCCATATCTATTATATGGTAGTTAATTATATATACTAAAATAGCCTCCGGTTAAGGAGGACTACTTATATGTAAACATAAGATTTCTCTTATGACATTATACTATATGCTGGTAGTTTGAGTTTTGTTCCTCTTTTTAATAATATTTGATATTCTTTTTTTTTAATCTTTCTCTCAGTTCTCGAACACTTAAATTGTATTCTTCAGTTATGTTAATGGAATAATTTATTTCGTTAATATTACTAAGTGATAAAATTTCTGTATAATGACTCCACATTAATTTGGTCGCCACTGGCGACACTTTTTGTATTTCAATCATATTATAAAATTGTCTCATACGAAAAAGTGTTCTTTTATTATACTTCTTTCCTACTTCTATAACTAATCTTTCTGAATATTTTTTAATAATTCCTTCTCCATATTTATTTCCTGCTTCATAAAGTAATTTACCTACTGCATAATAAGTAGTAAGATCGTTCTTATTTTTAGAATAATCTTTTACTTCTTTATATACTTTATTATCTATTAGTTTATTTTTTATTTCATTGTAATAATTCATTTATTTCTCCTAACTCAATATATATTCTCTAGTTAATATTCTTTTATCACTTGAGTATTCTATATAATAATGATTATCTCTTTTAGTAATTATAATACCTATTGTTTTATCTTGATTAATAGTCTTAATATGTTTATCTATATAATTCATATATATTTGTATTTGCCCTATATGTTCTTTTTTTAATTCTGTTACTTTTAGTTCTATTACTACATAACAGTTGTATTTGATATTAAATAATAATAAATCTATATAATTATAATTATTGCCTATCTTTATTTTGTATTCATTTTTTATAAATGAATAGCCAGTACCTAATTCTTCTAGAAATGATGGTATATCTTCAAGTATTAAATTTTGTAATACTTTTTCACTTATTCTTTCTTTATCAAAATTATATTTATTATGGATAACTATTGGGTTCTTAACAAAATCATTTATTTTAGTTTCTTCTTTATTAATTAACTTTAATTTAGTCTTATCATCTAATCTTTGGTATTCTTTATTTCTTATTCTTTCTCTTAACTGTCTTTTGCTCAAGCATTGTTCTATTGTTGTTTTGATATAATAATTTATCTCATTAATATCTTTTAATGGTAATAATTCACAATAATGACTCCATGTCAATTGGTGCGCCAGTGGCACACCTTTTTCTACCACAAGATAAAATTGCCTTATTCTCTTTAATGCAGTAATGTTATATTTCCTACCAGTATCATTAAAAAGTCTTTCAGAATATTCTTTAATAAGATTATCTCCATACTTAGCTCTCCCTTCTCCACCTTGAGCTTTGATTAATAATTTACCTACCTCATAATAAGTACTAAGATCATTTCTATTTTTAGAGTAGTCTTTTACTTTTTTATATACTTCATTATCTATTAGTTTATTTTTTATTTCATTGTAATAATTCATTTATTTCTCCTTTTAATTTAATATATATTCTCTAGTTAATATTCTTTTATCACTTGAGTATTCTATATAATAATGATTATCTCTTTTAGTAATTATAATACCTATTGTTTTATCTTGATTAATAGTCTTAATATGTTTATCTATATAATTCATATATACCTCTATTTGCCCTATATGTTCTTTCTTTAGTTCTGTTACTTTTAGTTCTATTACTACATAACAATTGTATTCGATATTAAATAGCAAAAGGTCTATATAGTTATATCTCTCTCCTATTTTTATTTTGTATTCGTTTTTTATAAATGAATAACCAGTACCTAATTCTTCTAAAAAAGATGGTATATTTTCAAGTATTAGTCTTTGAAGTATTTTTTCACTTACTATTTCTTTATCAATATCTAATTTATTTTTTATAATGATTGGATTTTTAATATTATCTTTAATATCTATCTCTTCTTTATTAATTAGTTTTAGTTTAGTTTTATCATCTAATCTTTGATATTCTTTGTTTCTTATTCTTTCTCTTAGCTGTCTTACACTTAGGTTATTTTTTTCAATTTCGCTGATATAATAATTAATTTCATTTATATTACTGATTGGTAATAACTCTCTATAATGACTCCAGCTTAATTGGTGCCACAGTGTGGCACCTTTTCCAATTATAAGATAAAATTGTCGCATTCTTTTTAATGTGGTAATATTATATTTCCTTCCAATTTCTTTAGATAATTTTAATGAATATTCTTTTATTAATCCATCTCCATACTTAGCTCTATCTTCACCACCTTGGGCTTCAATTAATAATTTACCTACATTGTAATAAGTACTAAGTTCATTTCTGTTTTTTGAATAATCTTTTACTTTTATATATATTTCATTGTTTAAAAGTTCCTTTTTTATTTCATTGTAATAGTTATTTTTCATTAAACCTCCTTATATTTTTTTAATGATAGAAATTTACAATAATGACTCTATGTCAATTGTCTCGACAATGTCGAGACTTTTTCTATAAAGCTGTTCTGTTAATTTTTATTATTTTAAATAATGTTTTGTAATTATGTTTTTTTATTTCATTGTTATAATTATTTTAATTGGGTATCCAGCGGTTGCCCTTTTAGATATAGTAAATTAATATAGTTGTACCACTATAATATTATTTGTTAATAACAATTTTATAGCAATTGGTCCGACACTGTCGGACTTTTTTATGTAATAGTAGTCACCTTTAATATTCCTTTACTATTTATTGTTAGTTTTACCATGTTGTTAATATCAGTACGATAGATTCTACTTTTGGATAAGTTATTTATTACTTCTTTATTAGGATGGTGATAGATATTATTTTTTCCTACTGAGATTAGAGATATACTGGGATTTATTTGTGATATGAAGTCTTTACTTGAAGATGTATTAGAACCGTGATGGCCTACTTTTAATATGGATATATTATTTAGATTATAATTTTCTAGAAGATTATCTTCAGTATTTATAGAGGCATCACCCATGTAAAGGAATTTGTATTTTTGATATGTAAAGTATGTTATGATACTATTATCATTTTCATTATTATATTTTGTATTATTTAATAGATATATGGTATGATTACTTAGGTTTATTTTGTTTATATTTATTTGATATGGTATTTTCTTTTTATTTAGATTTTTTATTAATTCTTTTTCTAGGTCAGTAAATGTTCCTTTATTTAGTATGACATTCTTTACTTGAAAATTATTTATTAAAGTAATAGAACCTCCTATATGATCTTCATCGCCATGAGTTATTATTAAATAATCTATTTTTTTAATACCTATACTTTTGAGATATGGTATTACTTCATTTTTTATCTTATATTCATTTTTACCAGTATCTATTAAGATGGTATTTTTGTTATAGGGATATTTTATGAGATGGCAATCGGCTTCTCCTACTTCGAACATTACTACTTCAAAATTACTATTTAGATAGGGAGATATATAGATTATTATGAGTAAAATAATATTTAGATAGAAGTATTTTTTATTTTGATATGATAGCAGGAATATTATATAATATAATACTATTATTAATAAACTTGGTTTAGGAAATATTATTTTGGTTATATTTATTTTTGATATGAATAATGATATTGTTTCTAGAGTATTAGTAAATAAATATAAGATACTATCTAATATAGGAAATATATATGTTAATATTGTTAGGGGTAATATTATTATACTTATTATTGGGACTAAGATAATGTTTAGTAAGATACTTATTATATTTATTTCATAACTATTATATATGGTTATGGGTATTGATACTAAGAATGATAAAAGTGATATATAGATTATTTTATTTATTTTATTTTTCTTTTTTAGAGTACTACTAGATAATACTAAGAAGAATGTTATGGTATAAGAATAGATATAACCTAAATCATAAATAATAAAGGGATTTATTAGAAGAGAGACTCCTAGTGTTAGAAGGAGAATATCTATTTTTTTTATTTTTAGTTTTAATAAATAATTTATGCTATATAAGATACTCATAACAGCACTTCTTAAAAGAGATGATGAGGGAAAGAGTATTAGATATGTGATTATAAAGATATTAGTGATTAGATATTTTATTCTTTTATTGTAAGTTATTTTATTTAGATAAAGATAGATAATACTTACAAAGAAATTTATATGCATTCCTGATACGGAAAATAAATGAGATATACCATTAATGCGATAACTTTCTTTTATTTCTTTTGATAAGGTATTATCACAGAATAGTAATGTTTTTATATAGTTTGATGATTTTAGTTTATTTATTTTTTGATAAAGGGTATTTTTGATAGTATATAGATAATTATGATTGTTAGCTATTTTATTGATACTAGTAGCTTCGACTAGATAGTATATTTTTTTATAATAGAGATATTTTTGATAATTGAAAGTATTTTGATTGGTATTTTTACTAGGGGTTATTAATGTTCCTTTTACTTTTATTTTATCTCCATATGATAGATTATTAAATTCTTTATCTTGGTATTTATATGTTATTAATAGTTTTTCTTTAGCTTTTATTTCTATAGTTATTTTATCTTCTTTGACTTCGTATTTGGTTACTATACCAATAAATTCTTTATCATCTTTTGTATACTTTGATTTAAAGGGATAGTAGTTTGTATATAATAATGTTATTATAAAGATTATAATGGTTATTATTTTTATTAGATGTTTAGACTGTAATATATGCCTTAATTTTTTCAAAAAGAGAGTCTCCTATTCCGGGAACATTCTTTATATCTTCAATAGTGGTAAATAAACCATTTTCTTCACGATATTCGATTATTGATTTTGCTTTTGCTTCTCCTACTCCATTTATATTTTGTAATTCTTTTTCATCAGCAGTATTAATGTTTATTAACTGATTATCGGTAGTGGTACTACTAATACAGGCATCATTAGTAATATCACATTTTTCACAGGCACAGTTTTCTTCTCTAAATTTTTCTAGTACTTCTTCAGTTGAATAAATTATGATAGTCATTTCATCTTCAACTACTTTGGCTAGATTTATTTTTGAAGTGTCTGCGCCTTCTAGAAGACCTCCAGCTAGTGATATGACATCATTTACTCTTGAAGTACTATCTACTTCATAGACACCAGGATTTACTACCATTCCTTTTATGTCAACGATTACTTTAGTTGTTTTGTCTTCTTTTTTATCTTCTTTGACTTCTTCTTTTTCTTCTTTTCTATTGCATCTAATTCTTTATGAATATCTACAAGCTCACCTATCGTAATATCTCTTTCTTCTGCTTTGGCAGGTGTTTTCTTCTTTTCAGGCTCTGTAATTTTCTGGGCCTTTGAAGGCTTCTCTTCATGCTCCTCATGTTCTTCTAATATATCCAGATAAAACGGACAATCAAGAATCTTTGCGATCATTCGCATATCCTGCTCCTGGAAATTATCTCTGCCAAGACGCTGGGTCAGATTCTGACGCGACATCTTCTTTCCTGTCTGTTTTTCTATCTTCTCTGCAAGTTCTTTGATCGTCATCCCTTTACGGCTCAGAATGATCTTGACCTGTTCTCCAAACGTTAATTCCAACATTCTTTTCCTCCTTATTATTCTTACTCTCCCATACTCTCCTCGTGTGCTTTTTTATGGTTTTGTAAACATTTTTCTATCTTGATAAATCTTTATTTTTCCCTTTTATATTCTAACAAATCACAGAAAACACGTCAACTCTGCTTACGTTACATTTCCCCGAAAATAAAGGCTAAAAATGAAGTTTTTCATTCAGTTTTTTAACGGTCTTTTCATCCATTTTGACTATTTTTCTATCATAAGAAATGATTCCATTTACCTCTTCTTCTATATCCGATAATTGTGTGTAAACAGTTGCACTTAATCCACGGCTGATATTCGGAATAATGAGCTTTTTT